>JRHI01000002.1_pt1 | contig 246065 bp, 239 predicted proteins | sample 215371 | NCBI WGS metagenome assembly JRHI01 (sample SAMN02929681, study PRJNA255918) | sediment metagenome | biome: cave system; feature: Ice Cave; material: Sediment; isolation source: sediment from deep within a dark volcanic ice cave with no known source of... ...
CGCCCCTGAGCCACTCAGACAGCTGCGGAACCCCGGTGGATCGACCACTTCGCCCCCATGTTCGCCGGCCGCGGGACGCGGGAACACCGGTGCCAGACAGCGCCGGCGGAGGCCGGCGCGAAGCGCACCGGGGCGTCGCCGATGGTCAGCTGGTAGCCGGGGAGCTCGCCCGACCTCTGCTGCCGCTGCGACCGGCGCCTGAGCCGCCCCCGGTCTCAGGTGGGCTGACGCGTCACGCGGCCGTCACGACAGTACGTCGGCGGGAGGGCCGCGCCACGCAACGGTAACGCGCTGCGGAGGGCGGATGACCGGCTCTGGGGGGCGCTCGATCGGTAGTAGGGTGCGCTCCGCGGGCAGGTCACGCTGGAATCTGCTGGCCAGACGGAGTGGCGGCATGAGCGCGTGCTTGCACCGCGGTGCAGACGGACGGTCACGATGGGGCGGGTGACCGTTCGCGACCTGTGGTGGCGGCGCCGTCGAGTCGCCATCGCGGTCGTCGGCGCCGCCCTGGTCTTTGCGATCACTCTGATGATCGCCGGGTTGGCTCAGGGATTCCGCGCGGAGATCGACCGTACGCTGGCCGGGATCGGAGCCGACTCGTGGGTTGTCACCGCCGGGTCGTCGGGTCCGTTCAGCGCGCTGTCGACGCTCCCGGAGAGCCGGGTCGCGGAGGTCGCGGCCCTGCCGGGCGTCCAGGCTGCCGCAGCCCTGGTCATCCTTCACGAGACGGTGCATCTGGAGGCGGGCGACGGGCGCATCGTCGACGTGATCGTCATGGGCGTCGATCCGGGAAAGCTCGGCAGCCCCAATCCCGCGCGGGGCAGCGCCCTCGGCGGCAACGGCGAGATGGTTGCCGACGACAGCCTCGGCTTCCGGCCGGGCGACCACGCCAAGATCGCGGGTCGCCGGCTGACCGTCGTCGGAACCACGCGCGGCCTCACGCTCAACGCCGGAGCGCCGGTGATCTTCGTCCCGCTGGTCGACGCGCAGGCCATCGGCTTCGACGGACAGCACGTGGTCACGGCGGTCGTCACCACGGGGATTCCCGGCTCCGTTCCCGACACCCTGAGCATCCTGGACAACGACGCCGTGAAGGCGGATCTCCTGCGACCGCTCGCCCGCGCGGTGCGGTCACTGGACTTGACCCAGTGGCTGCTCTGGGCGGTGGCGGCGACCATCATCGCGTCGGTCGTCTACCTCTCCGTCAACGAGCGCATCCGGGATTTCGCCGTCCTCAAGGCGACAGGCGCCTCATCGATCTCGGTCATCGCCAGTGTCGCCGTCCAGGCGGAGGTGATGTCGGTGACTGCCGCCGTTCTCGCCATCGGTGTCGCCTATGCCCTGGTCCCGCTGTTCCCGCTGGCCGTCGGAGCCCCGGTGGCAGCCGTCATCGCCCTGCCGGCCGTCGCGGTCGTGGTCGGCGGCCTTGCCTGCCTGGCGGGCGCTCGACGGGTGCTCTCCGTCGACCCGCTGATCGCCCTCACCGGACCGGCATGACAGACCTGCGCATCCGCTCACTCACGGTCCGCTATGGACGCGGCCGCGACGCCGTTGTGCCGGTGGCCGACCTCGACCTCGACGTCGCGTCGGGAGAGATGGTCCTGCTCGTCGGTCCCAGCGGGTGCGGCAAGACGACGCTGGTGTCATGCCTGGCCGGGATGCTGACCCCGCTGCGCGGGAGCATCGAGGTCGGCGGCGTTGACGTGACCCGGCTGCGTGGCCGCCGTCTCACCGCCTACCGGCGGCGCCACTGCGGCATCGTGTTCCAGTCGTTCAACCTCATCGCGTCCCTGACCGCGCTCGAGAACGTGGCCGTGTCGATGCGCTGCGCCGGGATGCGCTGGCGCGACGCCCGCAGCCGTGCTTCCGCCCTGCTCGAGAAGGTGCACCTCGAGGCGCACGCGTGCCAGCGGCCGGGCGACCTCTCGGGCGGCCAGCAGCAGCGGGTCGCAATCGCTCGCGCGCTCGGCAGCGATCCTCCACTGCTGCTGGCCGACGAGCCGACCGCACACCTCGACGACGTCCAGGCGGAGGGTGTCATCCGGCTGCTGCGCGAGCTGGCGCGCCCCGGACGCATCGTCATCGTGTCCACCCACGACGATCGGCTCCGACCGTACGCCGACCGCGTCATCGACCTCACGGGCAGCGCGGTCGTGGCCGCCCCGGTGCCGCGCCAGGTCGCCGTGCAACGAGGCCGCCACCGGCGGTTCCCGGTGGCAGCCGCTCTGGCGGGCGCGCTTGCCGGCGTGATCGGCGCCACCGGTCTCACCCAGACGGCGCGCCTCGCCGCCATGGCCGGGCGTGACGCGACGCCGGTGGCGATCATCTCGGGCGCCGCGGCAGCGCCGCCCGGCGCCGCCCTCGGGGTGCCGGCCGCCGATCACGCCAACGCCGGCGAGAGCCTCTCACCCGGCGTGCCTCGACCGAAGGCGGCCGCACCGGGCTCGGTTGCACCGGTTGCGGTCACTCTCGCGGCTCCGGCGACGAACCTTCCCGCACCGGTTCGCCGGCCCCTGGCGCCGCTCCCCGCGGCCACGGGGCTGGTCTCGGTGTTTCCGCCCGTCAGCCTGCCGCTTCCCGCGCTGCCGCTGCCGGTCGCGCTGCCGGCGGCCGCGCCGGTCACCCGCACCTTCACCACCTTGGGCATCTACAGCCAGCAGGCGAGCGTCACCTGGGTGGCCTCCGCGGCCAGGCCGATCCAGATCAGCTACACCCCGTTGGCGTTGGCGTGCTACCTCGGTGCGGGGCGGGTCACCGGACTGGACCTGTACCAGGCTGGCGTCCTGCTTGGACACATCACGCCGCCGCAGGCGACATGTGCCACCCAGGTGAGCGCGATCTTCACCCCGTCATCACTCGTGCCGCCGGAGTACAGCCTGGTCGTGCGCACCTCGCTGCCGGGCATCCCCGTCACCCTCCGCATCACCGAGCAGTAGGCGCGGCGGTGGCGTCGCGTCAGTTGTCGCGGTTCCAGACGACGGCGTGCAGGCCGTCGCGAAGGTAGTTCTCGTTGCTCCTTGCCTCCCAGAGGTAATCCGGCATCACCGAGCTCGGGTCGGACATGTCCAGGTCGGGATGCCGGTGCATCAGGCTGATGGACGCGGGGTTCTCCCACAGCAGGAAGCCGATGGTGCCGCGCCTGGTGGCCGCGTCGAACGCGCGCACCGAGGCCGCGACCTGCGGTCCGACCTGCTCGAAGAGCGGGTTGGACGACGGCCCCGGTGTTGCCCCCTGCAGGCCGGCGACGAATCCCTCGACGAAGGGGTGGAAGAACTCCCATTTCCGCTGGGTGATGTCGCCGGCGGCGTTGGCCGCGGCGAGGTCCTCGAAGAAGGATCGGACGAACTCGACACCGATTCCGACCCAGTCGTCGTCCGCCAGGTCCTTCATCGCCTCCGCGAAGGCTCTCGCTCCCGCCTCGCTGCCGTCGTAGGTGGCCCACTCGTTGAACACCGCGGCATATTTCCGCGCACCGACCCGCGCCTTGTCGACCAGGACGTCGGTGGCGGCCCGGCCGGCCGCGAAGTCGGCCCCGGTCGGTGCCGGCTCGTCGCCGGAGACCCCCACCGGCGCCGCCGGCGGCGCCGACGCGGGCACCCCGTGCGCACTCTGCTCGTGATCGGATCCGGGCAGCCCGTTCCAGTCCCACTGGCCGGCCACGCCATCCCGGATCTGGTTACGGATGTCCAGCCACTCCTCGACCCAGGGCGCCTGGTTGGGGTCGTTGGGATCCAGCCTGCCTCCGGGGAGTTGCTGAGCGGCGACGGGATGGAACTCGAAGAAGACCCTGTCGGTCCACTCGTTGACCGCGGTGTCGCGGAGTTGCTGCCACTCCTCGACCAGGTGCGCCTGCTCGGCATCGTTGGGGTCAAGGTGCTCCGGAGCCTCGGGATGCGCCTCGTGGAACTGACGATCGACCTCGGCGTCGAGTTCTGCCCTGGTTGGTAGAGCCACTGCTGCCCCCCTACGGTCTACACCCATGACGTCATGCGTGACCACAGCTCAAGCCCTTCCTGAACCGCCGTACTCTAGCAGCCACCGTTCGCGAGCAGGGATGGGCCTGCTCAGGCTCACGACGGCTATCGTCTGCACCGTGATCGGGATGCCGGCGGGGTGAGCGACGTCGAGCGTCTCCGGGTGCTCCTGCCCGGCTACGACATCCAGGCGGAGATCGGGCGTGGGCCGCGGGGGACGGTGTGGGCGGCCGAGCAGCGGGCCACACGGCGCTCCGTCGCCGTCAAGGTGCTGGCGCCGGCGCTGACCGCAGATCCGGAGGTGCGCCGGCGCTTCGCGGTGATGGCGCGAATGCTCCAGGCGCTGGACCACCCTCACCTGGTGCACGTCGACGAGCCCGTGGAGAGCGAGCTCTGCGGGGTCGTGATGACCCTGTGCGCCGGCGGGACGCTGCGCGCCCGGATGCCCGAAGGCGGCGTTCGTCCCGACGTGGCGACGGCGCTGGCCATCGCGGCCTGCGACGGCCTGGATCACGCGCACGGCCGGGGCGTCTTCCATCGTGACCTGTGCCCGGAGAACCTCATGTTCACGGAGACCGGCCGGCTCCAGGTCGCCGACGCCGGCATCGTCGACATCCTCGCCGGGCCCACGGGCCTGCGCACGGGGGCCGGCGGTCTGCTGGCGCGCGCGCCCTACGTGGCGCCGGAGCAGGTGACCGGGGGTGCCGTGTCGCCGGCAGGCGACGTCTACGCCCTCGCCACCGTGCTCTACGAGATGACGGCCGGACAGCTTCCATTCCCCGGCGAGAGCGACGAGGCATCCCTGCTCCATCGGCACCTCCATGAACAGCCGATGCCGCTCGCCGGCGTGGCTCCCGAGGTGCCCGAGCCGCTGGCCCGGGTGGTCATGCGCGCTCTGTCCGCCGACCCCGCCTCGCGGCCCGCGACGGCGGAGCAGCTGGGGGTCGAGCTGGCGGATGCCGCGCTCGCCGCCTGGGGCCCCGGCTGGGTGGCGATGACGGGGATCGAGGTCCTGGCCCGCGGTCGCATCGCGGAACACCTCGCCGCCACCTCGGTCGAGGCCCCGCGGGAGAGCGTGAGTGCCGCCCCGGCAGGGCCGCGGCGACGCATCCGTCCCGCGCTGCTGGCCGGCGCCGCCGCGGCGGTCGTCGCCCTGGCGGTCGCCGTCCTGCTCCTCCATCGCTCCGATTCGGGAGGCGTGACGGCGGGCGGCGGTGCCGGCACCGGCGCGGCGCCATCCAGCACGGCAACCTCGGGCCGAGGTTCCACCGAGACCACCACCCCCGCCATCCCCAGCCCGCCGGCGCCGACGGTGGCACCGACCGGCCGGCTGGTTTTCACAGATCCGATGACCGACCCCAAGTCGGGGTGGAACCCGGATCCGGGCCAGACCAACGGCACGGCGGCGTATCAGCCGGACGGATACCACATCATCCGGCAGATGTCGGATCCGGGCCCGCTCAACACCTACTCGGTGGCCTCGCCCTTCACGCCCCGGCTGACCGCCTTGACAATCGCGGTCGACGCGGTGATCGTCGCCGGTGCTCCGGCCGACGGTGCCGGTGTGCGCTGCGACCAGGGAAACGGGCGCAACGGCCTGCGCTACACCTTCGAGATCCATCCTGACGGCTCCTGGCTCATCGACAAGATCGACGGCGGCGGGCCCAAGGCGCTCGCTCAGGGGACGAGCCCGGCGATCGTGCGTGGCCGGGGCACCAACACCGTCATCGGCACCTGTGCCGAGACGGCCGGCGGTGTCACTCAACTCACGATGGCGGTCAACGGCGTCCCCCTGGGCGCGGCAAGCGACACGCATGCACCCGGGCCGCTCAGCTGGCATGGCGCGCTGGTCACCTACCGCGACGCTGAGAGCCCCGGGACCGAGATCCGCTTCACCAACGTCCGGACCTTCGACGCCGGTCCGGCGTGAGCCGGGTCACGGCGCCGGGCTCACCTGGGTGCCGGGGCCGACCGGTCCCGGGCCTGTCGCCGGGTCGTGGAGCCAGTTGGCCACCGGTGGAATGCCCGTGGAGCGGCCGTTGTGCGTCGTCGTCGGCAGCCAGTGGGCGACGTCGAAGGTGATGACCGCCTGATCGCCGACGTTCTCATTGAGCGTGGTGTAGCTGCCGTTGCCGTCGGCACCGACGTTGCTGCTGGTGACCACCGCGGTGTGGCCGGGGACCGTGGTGCCGAAGCTGATCACGTCGCCTGCGGTGGGGACATGCACCCCGTCGGGCCGGTGGCGCACGAGGAACGGGGCGACCGCGGCCTCGTGGTCGACGGTGAGGTACCCGTCAGCCGGTTGATTGGGGATGCCGTAGCGCTGCCAGAGGTAGCGCTTGCTGAGTTCGACGCACTCCCACTCGAGCTCGCTGGTCCAGTGGGGTGAGCCGGGCGCGCCGTACGAAGGACTCTGGACGTCGACGTTCGGCCCGCAGGCCTGCAGCCCGTTCCATGTCGCCATCACCGTGTGCGCGCCGGGGTTGTGGTCCGCATCGCAGTCCCGACCGTCCCACCAGGGCGGTGTCCCGACGTTGAACGAGTTGTCCGAGGAGCGAACCGGCGCCGACGGCGGCGCCGGCTTCCGGTTGATGGTCGACGGATTGCCGAGTCCGATGCCGTGGACGGTGACGCCGCTCAGCAGCGAGAGCAGGCTCGCCCGGTCACCCACGCTGAGGTCGTCAGCGCTGAACCGGATGATCCACACGCGGTTGCCGGCCTCGGTGACCCACTCGGCGTGCTGCCGCGTGGTGGGCACGCCGTCGACGGACTCCTGCGTCAGCGTCGCCTGACCCGCGACGGCATGGCTGAACAGACTGGCGGTGACGGCGCGCGCGTCGGTGAGGTTGGCGGAGTGCGAATCGGCGATCTCCTGCCGGAAGGCGGGGGCGCTGCCGGGCGTGGCGGTGAGCTTGCTGAGCGACGGGTTGCGGGCGCCGTACGGGATGGCGCCGACCTCCAGTGACCCGAAGGGGGGCGTGTACTCGACGCTGCTCGCCTCCTGGTAGCTCGCCCCGGGCTCGGTCGACACCAGGCGGCCGGCGGGAAGGATCGGTGTGGCCAGCGTCACCTGGACGCTGTCGATGGTGAAGGCGGCATCGTGCAGAGAGACACTGGACGGCGCGGTCGTGGGCACACCGCGATCGTCGACGCGGCTCTGCGGACCACCGCACGCTCCCAGCACCAGGATGGTCACGGTGAGCGCCGCCAAGGCCGGGTGGCACCGCGGCGGTCGGCACCTGACCATGTCAGGGCATGACGGTGACGGTGCGCCGGGCCGGGGGGCCCGTGCCTCCCACGGTGGTGATGGTGTAGGTGTGCGGGTTCCCGTCGCAGGGGAAGTTGAAGTCGTCGCCGGCAGTCGTCGGGTACGGGGTGCTGTTGAACTTGCCGGGCCCGTCGATGCCGACGTCGACGCCGGTGGCGTTGGTCACCCGCCAGGAGATGCGGACCATACCGACCGTGCCGGGTGTGCAGTGCGCCGTCGCCGGCGCCATCACCGCGGCGATGGCCGGCGCCGGCACCGGGGTCGGCGTCGCCGGCCTCGGCGTGGGGGTGGCGGGGGGTCTGGTGGTGACCCCGCCACCGGGCGGCCCGGCGGGTGGCGCGGTGCCCGGCGGGATGGTCTCGGCCGCCCCGGGCGTCGGAGTTGCATCGGTGCCGGGGGGGAGCGGGGTGGCCGTCACCGCCGCTGTCGGGGCGTCGCCCCCGACGGTCGTCGAACTGGCTGTCGAACTGCCGCAGGCGCACACCAGCAGGCCGGCGGCGGCGGCACCCGACATCCAGCCGGCGACCCGGCGGAGGGTGGCGTTGGCCTCGTGACTCACGGGATCCCGGTCTCCATCAGTCGAACCATCCCATGATTCCGACCTGCTCGCTGATGGTGTCGGGGCCCCCCTGCAGGAGGGTCACCTTGCCCTTGGCGCCGATCCCGACGACCACCATGGCGCTGCCGCCGGTGGCGTCCGTCCAGCTGGCGGCGACCGGCCGCGCGTTGGGGTCCGGGCTGAGCGTGGCGCCGGACGGCAGCACGCGCAGCGTCCCCGGCTGTCCCGACCCGTGCCGCACCGACACGGCCAGCGCGACCGCACGCGGTCGCGGCGAGTCGCCGTCGCCGGGCACGCCGGCCATGCCCGTGACCTGGATGTCGACGCTGGTGCCCCCGCTCAGCGGACCACTGCACTGGTCCCCCGGCTGGTCCGCATCGCAGACGACGCTGAGCGGGACCGGCTGGAAGAGCAGGCCGTTCTGGTCGGGTGCGGACCCGTCCGTGTACCAGCCGTAGAGGTCGACGGAAAGGTTGGTGGCGCCGCCGCTGTCGCAGACTGTCACCCTGCCGTTGGCGCCGACGGGGACGATCGCCTGGTTGGCGACGGTGCTGTTCTTGAACGCGCCCACCAGTGACGGGAAGGGATGGGTGCCGCCACTGGGAAACGCCTCCAGGTAGGCCTCGGTCGACTGCTGGTTCCTGGCCGTGAGGGTGAGCACGGCGGCGCCGACCCCACTCTTCGGCACCCCCGGGGATCCGGCGACGCCGACCTCGACGCAACCTCCCGAGGATATCGGACCTCCCTTGGAGGCGGTGTCCAGGAGGCGCGCCGGGGTGACCGGGTTGAAGAGGCCGGCGCTGCCGCTGGGGCCGGTGCCGTACCACCCCTCGATGTCGACCCGGACGTTGACCGCCTGGTTCGACTGATTCAGCAGGGTCATGCTGCCAGCCGTACCCGGGGCGATCGTCATCGCGCTGGTCGTCCACTCCCACTGGCCGCCGGTCTTCTCATAGGTCACGGCCGCCTGCGCCGGCTGGGTTGCGCCCGCGGGCCAGGCGACGAGATCACCGATGTCGTTCGGATTGACGATGAAGTCCACCACCACCGCGGCGGCGCCGCTGCTGGGCACGCCTCCGGTCCCGACGATGGGGACGTCGATTCTCGCGTCGGGCGCCAGCGCGCTGGTCTTGCTGGTGTCGAGGATGCGCGTCGCCGAGAGTGGGTGGAACGAGCCGCCCATGCGTGCGACCGCCGGCGGCAACGCCGATGGGGATGCCGAACCGGAGCCACCGCCCGATGCTGAGCTGCTCGAGCCGCTCGCGGAGGTGGTGGCGCCGGAGCTGGCGACGGCCACCGCCGTGGGCGGGGCGTCGTCCCTGGCCTGGCTGGCTGGACCGGTGTTGAGGCCGCGGGCCACCAGGATGGCGACCAGCACGGCCGCGAGCAGAACCGCCAGGACGCCGGCACCGCGCCCGATGAAGGGAAGCTGGACGGCGGTTCCGTCAACTCGACCCGCCGCACCGCGGTCGGGGGTGAGCTGGACGCCGTACTGACGCGAGACGGGCTGGCCGACAAACAGGCTGCGCAGCGGCTTGATGCGCACCCGTGCGCGCCCGACGGTTCCCGCGGCGACGGTGACGCGATCCGGCTGCAGACGCACGTCGATCTCGTCATCCTCGACAGGAGCGGTCAGGCGCACCAGGCGCGATTCATTGCCCTGGTTGCTGACCTCGACGGTGGCCTTCGCAGCCCGGCGTCCGCGGGCGCGCTTCGGCGTCAGCGAGTAGCGCACGTCGGCGACGACCCCGACGGTGACCACCGCTTCCACGACGGTCGAGCCGCCGTCGCTCGTCGACACGGCCCGCACACCCAGCGTGAGAACGCCCGCCGGGACGGCCGGGCCGGGCGGGGGCGCGAGCACCAGCCGCAGCGCTTCCCTGGCGCCGGGGAAGAGACGGGCCGCCGGCGGCTCGATCCGCGCCCACGCCGCCGCCGGGCCCAGGACGGCGAGCTGGATCTCGTCGACAACGTCGCTGCGGTTGACGACAACCACCGAACCGGCCGTCTCCTCACCCGGAGTGACCGCGAGGGCGGACGGTTCGAGGGTTACGAGTGGCTGCGGCATCGCCCCTCCTGGTCAGCGGAAATCGGAGGCGAGTATAGGAGTGCCCGGCCGGCGCGCCCCCACCCGGCCGCTACTGGCGCTTGAACAGTTCCACCTCGGCAGTGGCCACCTGGCTGCTGTTGGGCGCGCGGAACAGCGCCGTGATGTGGATCTCGATCCGGGTGACGTTCAGCTGGCTCTCGATGGTGACGTCCTGGGCATCCTGCCGGTCGTTCAGCGAGGCGTCCTGGTTGACGACAACCGTCTGGCCCGAGTCATTGCGCGTGAAGAAGACGAGGTGAAGCTTCTGTGGGCGTCCCACCGACTGGAAGTCCGACTGATTGCCCGAGGTGAGGAGGATCCGGTCGATGCTGACCGGCTGGTCGAAGTCGAGGATGAGGACCGGCTGCCCGTCGGACTTGGTGTCGGCGGCCCAGTAGGTCTTCTTGAAGTTGTCGATGGCCTGGCCGGCCAGGTGGCCGGGGACCTCCGAGGAGGCGGTCGCCCGGATCGGGTGCACCGGCTCGTAGCTCGGGCTCACCAGGTTCACCGCCCAGGACTTGGCGCGCACCGCGTTGTCGTTGACCCCGTTGCGCAGACCCGGCGACAGCCCGTACGCGATGCCGCCGACGAACAGCACCACGAAGGAGAGGTTGCGGAGGGTCGAGATGGCGCGGGACATGGTGAATGCCCGCCTGCGGTTGGCCGGGGCGCCCGCCGCAGGCCGGCGCGGCGCGCGCGTGAAGATCCGCCGGTACCACGGCGGCGGCTTCATCGTCTGCGCCTGGGCGAGGGTGGCGCCGCAGCGGGAGCAGAACTTGCGCGCGGCGTCGTTGCCCTCGCCGCATTCACCGCAGATCAGGTCGCCCGGGGCGATGACCCGCGTCGGCGGCTGTTGCACTCGGGCGGGCGGCCGCGCCCGCGGGGCCGACCCGGGAAGGACCGCGGCCGGTTGTGGGACGGCGGGCGTGGCCGCCGGGGTCCGGCGGGTGCCGGGCAGCGGGGGGAGGCGTGCCGCCGCCAGGGGCGGCAGTGCCTGCCGGCCGGGCGGTCCCTCGGGGTTGAGCGGTGCGACCAGGGAGGAGGCGGCCGATGCCGACGGCGGCGGCTCACCGGGCCGGAATGGCGGCAGAGTGGGGAGTGCCATTGCCGGGGGTGGCGGCCGCGGGGGCGCCGCGGGGCGTGACGGCAGCGCCGAACCCGGCTCGCCGGCCCGGGGCGGCACGGCTGTCGGCAAGCCTGCGGGCGGCGGCAGGGGAGGACTGCCGGCGGCCGCAGGCGGCGACCCCTCAAGCGTCCCGCCGGGGGCGGCATCCGGGGACGGCCGCTGGCTGAAGTGGAAGACTGGGGACGGCGGCACGCTCGGGGACGGCGGCGGGGCCGGGGATGGGGCGAAGCGCATGGTGGCGCCGGCGTCGGGGGCGCGCGCCTGCGGTCCGGGCGGAGCGGACGGTCCGGGCGGCGGCGGCGGACCTGGCGATCCTGGTGGCCGAGGTGGAAGACTGGGAATAGGCGCCGTCCCGGGTCCCGGCGGGCGCGGCGGTCCCGGTGACGCGGCCGCCGGGGGCGGTCCGGGCGGCCGCGGGGGCCCGGGTGGCGGCGGCAGCGGACCCGGTGGTCCCGATGGTCGCGGGGGCCCGGGCGGCGGCGGCAGGGGACCTTGCGGTCCCGGCGGCGGCAGAGGACCTGGTGGTCCCGGTGGTCGCGGGGGTCCTGGCGGCCCAGGTGGACCGGGTGGACGCGGAGGGCCGCCCGGCCCAGGCGGACCGGGCGGCCCCGGCGGACGTGGAGCGCCGGGTGGCCCTGGAGGACCTGGTGCTCCCGGCCTGGGCATGCCCGGCGGCCCGGCTCCCGGCATGCCGGGGCCGCCTCCCGGCGGCTGCGCCTCCTTGGTGGGGGCGTCCATGTACAGAACCGACTGCACCCGCGAGAGCAGGCCCTTCCTGGGGGCCTCCGCGGCGGGAGCCTCGCTCGCCTCCGGTTTCGGCGGCGGCGGGGCCGCCACCTTCTCGCCAGTGAACTCCAAATACGAGCCGCAGGAGCCGCAGAACGTGTCTGCGTCCCCGTTGTTGAAGCCGCACTGCTTGCAGACGATCAACGCTGGACTACCTCGAGGCGATGAACCACATGAGCCGGTTTCGACTCCGATACGAGAGTATCGAGGGCCTGGAGGTCGAGCGCCGCCGGATCGTCTGCGCTGATCCTGATCGACATCCGCGGGGCGGTCTGCCCGGGGAGCTCTCCCCCGGCCGATTGCGACCATCGGGCTCCACCGCTCTCGACGATGAGCACCGTGCCCCCGGTGACCAGCTCGAGGTGGTCGCGCAGGCCGGCCACCGTCCCCCGGCGCGCGTGGAGGTCCACCGCCGACGCGACGACGGCGCGCCGGCGGTCCTCCGGCCAGCGTTCATCGAGCTCCACGCCGACCCACCCTGCGATCCAGCGCAGGAAGTCGTCCGGCGACAGACCGCTGTCCACGTACGCCTCGATGCTGTCGAGCGTCGCGAAGATCGGCGTCAGCACGTCGTCGAGGCCGGCCACCAGACCCTGGGCGAAGGAGTCCTCCTGCAGCAGGGCGGGAAGATTGAGCCCGATGGGATGTGGGCTCAGCAGCCCCGGAGTGAGCCCTCTCATATCGTGTGCACCGACGCTGCACTATCCCACCCGCGGGCCGTCATCGCGCCCCGACGCGGACCTGGTGGCCGTAGCTGAAGACCAGTTCGTTGGGTGCCACCTCGAGCCTCTGCGTGGTGCTTCCCCGCTGACCGGTGAGGGGGTCGGCGCCGAAGATGCGGACATCCTCGATCAGCTCGACCCCTGCGATGGCCTGGAGCACCGCGAAGATCTCACCGGCCTGGACGGGGCGGCCGAAGGGCCAGCCTTCTCCGTCCGGGCCGCCGGAGATGGGGTTGAGGAAGGCGAAGAGGGCGTCGAGTGCGGCCGTCTCGATCCGTCCTGGATTGGCACGCGGGCGCGCCACCAGACGGGCAACCACGGTCACCCCGCGGTAGCGCGGCGGCTCCACCAGCACCCGGGTGCCGACCAGGCGGCACTCGTCCAGCCGCGTCGTCACCGCCTCGAGCAGCCTCTCCGATGGAACCAGGTCCTCGAAGCGGATGCGCCCGGCAACCGAGGGCGCGGCTGGGACGATGAGGACGCGGACCGAGCCCGCGTCCAGCCCCTCGCCGGCCGCCAGGCAGCGGACTCTGGCGATCTCGGGGGCGGCCTCGCGGCTCAGCACCTCGAAGTCCTCGGTCGTGACCGCGCGCCATCGGGTTCGCAGGGTCATCGGCCCCCGCACCTTGGCGTTCTCGATGTCCTCGCCGTCGACCCCACCGGTGGCCTGCCGGCGGTTCTCGACGCGCGCGATGTAGGGGATCGAGGACTTCAGCACGCTGATCGCCCCCCGGCTGACATTGCCGCGGCGGCCGCCGCCGGTGGCGTACGAGCGCAGCCGCAGCTGCGTGCCCTTGGCCGGGACGGCGCCGTGCACCCGGGTGGAGCCGTCGGCAGCTCGGACCGCCGGCCCGAGCAGCACCTCGCCGTTGACCGAGTCGAGGACGAAGTGCCGGTCCGCGTCGGTGCTGGTGGCGAAGTCGCTCACCTCGGTCCACTCCACCCAGCCGTCCTCGAGGCCCGACTCGACAACCGCCGTCCCGGCACCGGCGAGGACGGGACGGCGCAGCAGGCTGAAGCGCTGGCCGGGCACGCCCTCGGAGGCGCCGAGGCCCTCGTCGAGCACGAGGTCGGCGTTGATGGCGTCGACCGTGCCCCCGAGGGTGACGGCGCTGAGCCCGTGGATCGTCGGCGTCGCCTCGAACCCGGGCTGGCCGTCGGCCAGCTCGGTGACCCGACCTCGCAGCCAGCCCGCGCGCGTCTGGCCGAAGACGGCGACGGCGTGGCCGGAGGGGACGTGAAGGATGACGTCGCCGTCGCGATTGAGGCCGCCGGTGCCGTCGCTGTCGATCTCGCACGCTTGCCAGCGCTGGCCGTCCCACGCCTCCCACGCCAGCGGCGGGTCGTCCGGATCCACGCCGACGCCCTTGATCTGGCACTGAAAGCGCAGCCGGACGATGCCCGACGGAACCGCCTCGGTGAGTGCGATCAGGAGTGCGTCACCGGCGACGGGCACGCGCTGAAACGCCGGGAACGATGACGTCCTCTGGAGGGCGTCGGTGGTGTCGACGCGCGTCCCCGATCCGGCCGCCTCGGTCGCCACCCCCTGGAGGGCGGTGGGCACGATCGTGAGCGGCTCCACGGTCGTGAACACGGTGGCGTCGTCCGTCTCGGTGCGCACCGTCGAGGTCCGCGTGTCGGCCGGGATGACCACGGCAGCCTCGGGCGGCGCGGTGAGCCAGAAGGTCATCGGCGCCAGCGCCGCCGTGGGCGGGAAGAGGCGGACCCCGATGAGCTCGAGGAACTTCACGTAGAGCCGGTCGGGCACGCGATTGAGCCGGTAGATGACCTGCTCGGTCATCCACGCGAAGGTCTCGATCAGGGTCACGCCGGGATCGGAGACGTTGTGGTCGGTCCACTCCGGACAGCGTTGCTGCACCAGGCGCTTGGCCTCGTCGACCAGGTCCTGGAAGCGGCGGTCGTCGAGATTGGGGACGGGCAGCGCCATCAACCTTCCTCCGCCGGGATGGAGTAGAAGGGAAACACCAGGTTGCGCGGGTCGTTCTCGTCGCGCGGTGTGTAGCGTACGTCGATGTAGAGCAGCGCCGGGTTCTCCTCGTCGATGTTGACGATCACGTCCACAATCGTGACCCGCGGCTCCCAGCGCGCCAGGGCCGAACGGACCTCATCGGCCATCCGGTTGGCCGAGTCGTAGGTGACGGCCGCGAAGATGTAGTCGTGGATCCCGCAACCGAAGTCGGGTCGCATCGGGCGCTCGCCCCGCGCCGTGCCCAGGATCAGGCGCATGCTTTCCTCGAGTTCGTGCTGTCGCGAGCTCAGTGCGATCCCTCCGGTGGCGTCGACACGCAACGGATAGGCCCAGCCGGATCCGATGAAGCTCGGGTTCATCGCCTCACCCGATCAGCACGTCGGCCACGGTCGGCATCACCTGCCCCGGGGTCGCACAGCACGTCGCCACCGACTGCGCGGTGGCGGCGGGCAGACCACCGAGGAGAACGGTCGGGCTGCCGCTGACGATCCGTCCGGCCTGAGCGGTCGGGACCAGGAAGGGGTCCGCGGGATGGAGCCCGACATGGGGGGGGAGGTTGGTCCCGCTCGACCCCATCACCGCCGCGGGCTTGCCGTGGATGAGCACGGTGGCGCACAGCCCCGTGGTCAGCGGCGCCGAGAACGGCAACGGCGGCGAGGGCTGCGGGATGCCCGTCGCCGGGTTGGGGATGAGGTGCAACGGGCACTGCCCCGTGATCTGGTCACCCAGGACGACCGCCGGACTGCCCATGACAAACCCTCAGTTCAGCTTGATGAGCGAGCCGCTGACTTCGACCACGGCGCTGCTCTGGAGCTTGACCCCGGCCTGTCCCTTGATGCTCACGCTGCCCATGGCCTCCAACTCCAGGTTGCTCCCGCTCTTGAGCGCGATGGCGCCGCTGTCGGTGTCGATGGTCACCTTGCCCTTGGAGTGGATGTGGATCTCCTGGGTGGTCTCGTTCAGGGAGATGCGCAGATTGCCGTCGCTGGTGATGAGCGCGATCCCGGACTTGGCGTCGGCGTCGAAGAGCACCACGCTGTGCCCCATGCGCGAGACGATGCCGCGACGCTTGACCTTGCCGGCGTCGATGAGACCGTCGCCGAGAAGTGGCTTGTCCTTGCCGTTGTGCACCGGACCCAGCACATAGCAGCGCCGCAAATCACCGAACTCGAATGCGCACAGCACCTCGTCGTTGACCTCGGGGAGAAACACGGCGCCACTGTCCGGACCGGCGCCCACCTGCACCATGCGCGACCAGTCGGTCTCGTAGCTGTCGGAGAGCCAGGGCAGCTTCAGCTTGACGCGGCCCAACTTCTCCGGGTCATCATTGTTCGTGACGATGCCGACGACAACTCCGCTGATCGGGGGGCCGCCCATGGAGGCGCTGCCATTGGTCGCACCCAGAGAGGCGAGGCCGAGCAGGGACCGGTCCTGGCGTCCGCTCACGGTGAAGTCCGTTCGATAGCCGTCGTCATTGAAGATGTGACGGGCAGAGGTGACGATGTAGCGCCCGGCGAAGGCGTCGGCCACCCTGCCGACGCTGATCGGGGTGCCGGCCCGGAGCGCCGGGTTTCCGGTCGCCGAGCCCTCGGCCTCGGCGAAGACGCTGCCGATCTGCTCGGCGACACCCCGGGCGACGCTGTCGAGGTCGGACTGCACCGCGTGGGGCCGATCGTGGACCAGGAATGACGGGCTGCCGAAGGTCGAGGCCAGCGACGCCGGGTCGTCAGGCAGCTCGGCGTGGGGCGCGTCCGCCTCCGCGGAGCCGATGACCACCTGCTTGGTCGCGGGATCCCAGGCACGCACCTTGACGCCCCCGACCTGTTCCGCGGCGCTGATGCGGGGCCGGAACTCGAGCAGGTCGCGCCCGAAGACCAGCTGGCAGGGATTCTTCGCGTCGTAGTCGCCGCTGTCGGGGGCCCTGGACGACGGTGACGGCTTGCGAAAGTCGAGCTTGCCGTTGACGAGGAGCAGGTCGAAGCCGATCTCCCGCGCCAGACCCTTGAGGAAGTCCCAGTCCGAGACGTTGCCCTGCGCCACCTTGTCGAGCGTGGAACCGCTGTCCTCGATGGTGCCGACCGGGATGCGCGCCCGGGAAGCCACCGCCCGGGCGACGTCGGAGAGCTTGACATTCTGGTAGGTCTCCGTCCTGCGGCCGCGGTGGAGGCGGTGCGACTTGTCGTAGCCCCGCACCCGCGACTGGATGGAGACGCCCGAGTAGTCGGCTTCCAGGGCGGTGACCTCACCGGACAGGAGGGTGACGCGGTCCTCGTGACCGAGGCCCTGGGCGGTGATGGCCATCTCGGTTCCCACCTTGATGCCGGCCGTGTCCAGGGCGTCGAGCTGGTCGTCCGAGAAGGTCAGCGAGAACATGTCGGGGAGGTGGAGGTGGTGGTCGACGACGACCTCGACCAGCCGCGGCAGCAGAGCATCGGCGAGGGTCGCCCCGGCGATCTTCACCTGCGGCCAGCTGGTGTAGCGCGCGTCAGACATCTCCGCCCAACCTCACGTCGTGCTGTCCGCCTCGAGGGGGACGAGCAGCTCGACGCCGGGCCGGAGTCGCAGCGGGTCGTCGATCCCGTTGGCCTCGGCCAGCGTCCTCCATCGCGTCGGGCTGCCGTACTCACGGTAGGCGATCAGCTGGAGGCTGTCGCCGGCGCACACCCGGTGGGTGCGCCGGCCGGCGGGACCGCCCGAGGTGGGGTTCTGGGCGCCGTCGGCGTCGGGCTCCTGGGTCATCCTGATCGACGCCTTGGCGTGCACCGGCGACCCGTCGATGCCGAAGTGCATGTAGGCCACCGACAGCGAGCTCAGGTAGCCGAGGAACTTGATCTTCCCCCACGTGAACGTCAGCAGCGGAGGGTGGTTGGGGCCGTCCTTGGGGACGTGCATCCAGCCCTCCAGGCGGGCGACGTGGGTACTGATGTCGCCCATGCCGGTGAGGCTGAAGCTGTCGTTGAAGTGGACGTCCATGGCCAGCGTGGCGGGCGGCGAGCCCTGGTAGGAGTTCGGGCCGTGTCCGGCGACAACCGGTTTGTGAGCGCCACCGCCGAGGCCGAGCGCGCTGGCCACGGAGGAGATGGCGCCGCTGAGCATCGCCGCCGGGCTCGAGCCACCACTGCCGCCCTGTCCCACGATCGACGGCTTGCCTCCGCTGGTGTTCCGGCTGGGGCTGGCGGTCCACCGCGCGGTGTGGGCGATGACCAGGCTCTCCGGGTTGAACATGAGCTCCAGCGGCTCGCCTCCCTCCTTGGGGGTGAGCTTGGCGTGCTCCAGCGCCCCGAGCTTGTTGGCGAGGTTGCTGATCGGGACCGGCATGGCTAGTCGAGGAAGCCGTTGTGCGAGAGCACGAGCTTCTCGGTGGCGACCTTCCTGTCGTCGGCGTCGAGAACCGGTCCGTGGTACTTCAGGGGGAACACGCCGGCGAGCGTGTAGGAGACGACGGTGCCACCCCAGCCGTCGTGCAGCGTGATGTCGGCGGTTCCGGGCATGGGTTTGGTCCGGATCACGGAGAGCCAGGTGAGGAGGGCCTGCGAGCCGTCGGCGGTGCAGCCGCGGGTCAGCGTCACCGTCGAGTAGGAGGCGATGCCGGGCATGCGCCAGCGCGAGGTGCTGTTCCCCAGCTCGCTGAACTCGAACGCCTTGAACTCGACGTCGAGCCCCTCGCAGCGCGCCCAGTCGCCCAGGTCCTGGCCGTCGATGGTGACGCTGAACCGCAGCGCCAGACCGTGCTTCTTGTCGGCTCCCGGTGGCATCGCGTCAGTCCTTCAGGAAGCCTTCGTGGACCAGCTCCAGCGTCTCCACGGCGACCGCGGCGGTGCCGGCGTCGAGCTGTGGACCCGACCAGGTCTTGGGGAGGACACCCCGCAGGTCCCAGGAGAAGACCGGCTTGCCGGAGGCGTCGAGGAGGGKGATCGAGCCGGTGCCCTTGGTCGGGTTCTTCTGCAGCCCGGAGAGCCAGTCCAGGACCTTGGACGAGTCCTTGGTCATGGCGCGGAAGAGCTTGACGTCCTGATAGTTCGTCCGGCCGGGCGCGTAGTACGTCATGTTGTCGGTGCCGCCCTGCTGGAACTTGAGGATGTCGAAGTGCACGTCGAGCCCCTGCACCTTCGACCAGGCACCGAGGTCGTGGCCGTCGATCTTCACCTCGAAGCGCAGAGCGAGACCGAAGCTCAAGTCGTCAGGCATGGGTCCTCCTCATCGGGCCAGATCGGTGGCGCGGCCGGCCCGCTCGCGGTCCACGAGCAGCTCGGCGCGCAGCCGGCGTGAGATCGGCGTGTAGAGACGCCGGGCCAGGTCGTCGAGGTCGAGCGCGGCGACGGGATCGCCGGCGTCCGCAAGGGGCGCCGGGGCGGGCTCGGCGGTGGCCACGGGGGCCGCGTGCGTTGCCGTCGGCGCGGTCTCCGGCGGCCGCGCAGCGGTGATATCGCCGCCGGCGGGCGGCGGTGGCGCCGGTGCGACGGGGAACCAGACCGGCTCCGGAGCTGCCGCCGGCCGGGCGCCGGTTCCCAGCACCGAGGGGGACTCCTCGGGCGCGCGCTGGATGATCGCCGGCATCAGCAGGGGATCGGCCGCCTCCGCCGGGACATCTCTCTGGACCAGCAGGGAGGTGGCCGCGGGGACGTTCACGGGCGCTGGGGCGGGTGCCGCGCCGGCCACCGGTGGGGGTGCGCCGACCGGCTGGGAGGGAGCGAGGTTGAAGACCAGCGCGCCGCCGGCGTCCCTGGTGGCCAGGCCGGCCGCGGCGAGATCGTCGGAGACCGCCTGCGACCGGGCGACCAGGGCGTCGAGCCGGGCGGCGTCAGCCGTGCCGCCACCTTCCTGACCGCCGACCGCCTGCTCCACCGAACGCGCCTGGGCCTCGAGCCGCCGGCCGGCGGGCGTGTCCTCGCGCGGGACATCGGTGCCCAGGCGCCGCTGCTGGACGGCATGCGTGAGCTCGTGGGCCAGGAGGGCGCGCGCCGGGCCGCGATCGAGCGGCCCGTGCGCAGCCGGGAGATGGACCACCCCACGGTGGGTGACGGCCCGTGCCGACAGCCGTCGCGTCAGGGTGTCCGCGGCGGCGTCCCGGTGGACGGGCACCGCGCCGACGTCGGTGCCGAGCAGGCTGCCGACGGCTCTGCGCAGGGACGGCGGAACCTCCTGCGGAGGCACGGCGATCGCCGGCGCCGGCGGCGGCAGGGGCCGCGAGAGGAGCGCGGTGTCCGGTGCGGGGACGGAGGTGGAGGGCGATGTCGAGCTGTCGGGAGCCGGCGGGTCACCGGCCCGCTGCCGCGTCACGTGCGACGGCGCGCTGGCGGCCGGCGCCGGCGGCGGCGATCCCGTCGCCGCCGTCCGGTCGACCGCGACGGGCGGCGGAGTGGGGGAGGGTCGGAGCGGCACCTGCAGGCCGAGCCGCCGCGCCTGGCCGAGGTTGGGCCGGCCTGGTGGCGTTGGTGCTGCGACCATGCCGGGGCGCGACGGCGCCTCATGGTTGGTGATGGCCTCCGCTTCGGGCGCGGCGACCTGTGGCGGCGGCTGACCGGCGGGTGGCTGCGTCGGCGGCGACGCCGGCGGCGCCGGAGCTGCAAGCCGCGTCAGCCCGACCCATGGATCGTCGGTCCGGGCCCGGGTGAGACCCGCGTCATCGGCCGCGCGTCCGGCACCGAGCGGCGGCCGCCGCGGCGTGATGCCGGCGACCTGAAGCCCCACGAGCTCTCGCATGCGTTCCCCATGGAGTGGAGTCGGCGGCGTCGCGCCGGGAAGGATGGCAATGGGCGTGATCACACCGGTGATGCTCCCGACCGTCCTGCCGACGTCGACGAGATGCTCGGTCCGCACTCCGATCCGCACCGGCGAGACAGCACGCCGGCGGTCAGCCGCCAGCTCTTCCGCGCCACCGACGAGCGGCATCGGACCCGCCAGCGGGACCAGTGGCGGCAGCGTCGACCACGCCCGTGGCGGCGCGGGCGGGGCGTCGCCCGCGCCCGCGACCCGGCGCGCCGACAGGGGTCGGAATGGCCAGCGCATCCGCCGTCACTCCGCCCCGCTCACCAGCCGGTTGATCCGGCCGATCTCCTCGATGAGGCGACCGCGGAGCGGGTGCTCGAGGTCGAGGATGGTGTCGAGCTCCCAGTGCAGGTAATAGGCGACGTACGCGACCTCCTCGAGGAGCCTGCCGGCCGCGTACGTCACGATTCCCCCGGGCGTTCACCCGCGATGTCCACGCAGAAGTCGGACTTGCACGAGGGGCAGGTCACCGCCGCCTCCGTGTGCCCATCCTGGTTCACGCGCCGGTAGAGGTCCTGGAGAAAGGCGAGGTCGGAGGCGAACAGTCCCTCGACCACGTGGGCGTCCACGGCGGGCAGCGTCCCCAGTCGCGTGACGGTGCGCTCGAGGAGCAGCACGGTCAGGTAGGCGGAGTTCTGCCGCACTCGCGGGTCGGTCTGCGGTCCGATCTCATCGCGCGCGGTGGCCAGGCGCATCACGCCGTCGCGGTGCAGCACGCCGTCGCGGTCGAGGTAGCCACGTGGCAACACGAAGGAAAACTCGGTGCGCAGCGCGGGCCGCGACGCCGTCGCGTCGAGGAGCTGGCGGGTCACGGCGCCACGCGCTCGAGCCATTCACACACGATGGTGACCTCCTCCATGAGGATCTCGTTCGATCCCGCCTTCAGCGCACCGATCGAGATCTTCGCGGGCCAGCCGTCGTGGAAGTGATAGCGCGCCACCGGAGCGCCGTCGAATCCGTACATCACGATGGAGCCGCTCTTGCGGGCGCCGGCGACGTCACCGCGCATGATGGCCTCGTGCCACGCCCAGAGCTCGAGCGAGTTGTTCTTGCCCCGCTTGAGGGTGATCGTCGGCGCCTTGCGCTTGCCGGGCAGCTTCTTGAGGATGTTCTGGCCGGTGGCGCCGTTCTCCATGAAGTCGATGACATCGACCTCGGTGGTGATCCCGGAGAGCTCCGAGAACTGGGCGATCTCGTATCCGTCGACCGTGATCGAGAAGCGCGCCGCCGAGATGGCGTCGTTGGGCATGCTGCCCCCGAGTCCTGCAGGCATGGTTCAGACCTCCATCACTCGCTGAGCGACGCGCCGCCCGCGAACTGCGAGATGCGGAAAATCACAAATTCCGCGGGCTTCACCGGAGCGATGCCGATGTCGATGATCAACTGGCCCACGTCGATGGTGTCCTGAGTGTTGTTCTCCGCGTCGCACTTGACGAAGAACGCCTCGGCCGACGTCGTCCCGAAGAGCGCGCCGTCCCGCCAGACCCGGCGCAGGAAGGCGTTGATGGTTCGCTTCACCGAGTCCCACAGCCGGTGGTCGTTGGGCTCGAAGACCACCCACTGGGTCCCCTCGAGGATCGACTCCTCGACATAGTTGAAGAGACGCCGCACATTCAGGTACCGCCACTCGGGATCGCTCGACAGCGTGCGCGCTCCCCAGACCCTGATGCCTCGGCCGGGAAAGGAGCGGATGCAGTTGACGCCGACCGGGTTGAGCTGGTCGTGCTCACCCTTGGTGATCTGCAGCTCCAGGCTGATGGCGCCGCGCACGACCTCGTTGGCGGGCGCCTTGTGCACCCCCCTGGTGTCGTCGTTGCGCGCCCAGATGCCGGCGATGTAGCCGGACGGGGGCACGTGGACCGCCTGCCCCTGGACGGGATCGAAGACCTTGATCCACGGCCAGTACAGGGTGGTGTACTTGGAGTCGTAGCCGGCCTTGTCGACGCGCCATTCCTTTACCTGCTGGGCGTTGAGCCCGGGCGGGGCGTCGAGGATGGCGACGCGGTCGCCCATGAGCTCGCAGTGGGCGATCATGGCGAGCTGGACCGCCTGGAGTGCCTCGAGGTCGATGATCCCCTTCTGGTACACCGACATGAGGTCGGGGACGGCCAGCATCGTCACCTCGTCGACGGCCTCCAGCCCGCCGAAGCCGGTGCGGTCCGCCGAGCTGCCGATGTAGTCGTCGGCGGTCACCCGCACCGCCGACACGGCGCTGCCCCCGGCGAGCTGAACGCGCTTGGTGTCGGGGATGGAGAGGGCGTCGCCGGTGGCCACCTCCTCGATGCGCACCAGCTTCGATCGCTGCCGGAGCTGAGTCACGATGTTGCGGGGTCCGCGCTTGACGGTGAGGTTGTCGAACGTCTCCTCCACCTTGCCGCCGCGCGAGACGACGATCTTGACCGTCTCCTCCGCGGGCTCGGTGGCGTCCTGGATCTCGACGGTGATGGCGTCGCCGGCAGGCCCGGGGTCGGCGGCGGTGATCCGGTACAGGACCTGGCCACCCTTGTCGCTCGACGCGCTCAGCTCCGCCGCCGCCACCGAGCCGGCAGCATCGCCGACGCCGCCGATGCGCACGATGTAGGCGGAGCCGCCGCCGTTGAGGAAGTAGCCGTAGACGGCGTGTGCGAGGTAGGAGCCCTCCTCGAAATCGCCGAACTTCTGGACGAACTGCGTCCAGTTGGTGACCAGCGTCGGTGTGTTGGCAGGTCCCTGGGCGGCGAAGCCGACGAAGGCGGCCACGGCTGTGCCCACACCCTCGATGGGCTTGGAGCCGGAGGCAACCTCCTGGACATAGACACCGGGGGACAGATAGCTCGGCATGCGAGGTTCTCCGGCAGACAGCTGGGGCGCGTGCTGCGAGGCTCCCACGCCGGCCGCAGGGTCCATAGGGGCGAGCGGCCCGTCTCGGGGGACGGCGGGGGTGCCCCATGGGGCAGCGGGAGCTGCCCGCGGAGGTGCGCGCTCGGGTGTGGAGCCTCTCCGCGTCCCGTCCGACACTCGGCGCACGATGCTCGTTGACGTCGACCGGTCCCTTGTCGCCCTCGTGGAGCGTCGTGCCGGCCTCGGCGACGGGACCGATGTGGTCGTGGCCACGCCCTCGGGGGCCTGGGCGTCGACCGTCAGCCGCCCCGCCGTCGCCCTCTGGCTCCACGCCCTGCGCGAGGACGTCGCGCGGCGCTCCGCCGACTGGCACGAGGTTCGCGACCCCTCTGGCCGGGTCAGTGGACGTCAGGCACCGCTGCGCCGCTACCGGTTGCACTACGCGGTGACGGCCTGGGCCGCCTCGGACGAGGAGGAGCACGGCCTTCTGGCGAAGGTGCTGGCCTGCCTCGCGGCCGCCGACGTGTTCCCGGCGGACTGCCTGGTGGGCGCCCTGTCGGAGTCCACGCATCCCGTGGTGCTCGACGTGGCGCTCTCCGGCGACGCCGCCATCCCGCTGACGGCGTGGGCCGCCCTCGGCACTGAGCCGCGGCTTGCCCTCGACGTCGTCGTCAGCGCGGTTCTGTCCGAGCCCCCCGTGGTCGACGTCGGGCCGCCCGTGCAGTCGCGGAGCATCACTGTGGCGGCGCCCCACGGGCCCTCCGAGACGCTCCGAGGAGCCGCCCGTCGCGGCGGTGAGTGACCCGACCCTGGAGGGTCAGGCCGGTGCGCTGACGGGGGCCGGCCGCACCGTGGGGACGCCTGCGGACGCCGCCAGCGGTGTGACGTGGAAGATCTGGCCCGAGGCGAAGACGCTGACAGCGCCGAGGGTGCCGACCACGGCGACCTGGCCGCCCGCCGGCGCGATCACCGTGACAGTGCCGGCGCGGCTGGCGATCAGGGCGACGACCGCGGGTGGGGGAGAGCCCGGCGTCGCGCAGCCCGCACTGACGGCGGCGGACTGCCACTGCAACGCTCCCCCGGCGGCGGTCGCGTACCCGGCGACGGCGACCACGGCGGGGTCCTCGCGGAGTTGCGCCACGAGTGCGTCACGTTCGGCCCCGACCAGGCGGCGGCGGCTGGTCGGCGGCGCCGCCGGCAGCGCACCATGCCTGGACCGTATCGCGCCGGCGACCAGCCTGGCGGCGTCGCCGGCGGACTGACGGCGCCGTGCCGGCGCGGCGCCCGGAGTCTCGCCCCCCGTCCGCGCCGGGAGGATCCTGCTGCCGGCGGCGGCGGTCAGGAACGTCAGAGCCAGGAGCGCGAGCGCGGCCACCGCCCCCGGGGCGTCCAGCGGCGCCGCCGTGTCGCCGCCGGCGCGGCCGGCGACCAGCAGCCCGGCCACGGCGCAGAGGGCCATCGCCCTGCCCAGCTCGGCGCCGGCGGCGGGGCCGTCCGACAGCGAGGCCCAGCAGCCGCAGGATGCCCCCCGCCGCACCGCGATCATGATGACGGCGGCGAATCCGCAGTACGTGGCGGCGCCCAGGGCCGCCATCGCCACCGCCGCGGAGCCATCGGTGGCGAGGAGCAGCACCCCCGTACCCAGCTCGAGAGTGCCCAGCGCCCTGGCGCCGACAAGCAGCCGCGGCGCCGTCGCCGGCCGCCATCGCCGAGGCAGGATGCGCCGGAACGCCGCCGCCGCGTGCACCGGGGCGTGCACCTTGAGCACACCGGCGCTGATGAGCAGCGCGCCGAGCGTGATGGCGGCGCCGTGCACCAACGCGAAGGTCACCCGTGCGGCGCCCTCACTGAGCCAGCTTGGGCACGCAGGCGCTCGCCGCCCCGAGCGCGAGCGCGACCGCAGCCACGCCGAGTCCCGCGACCATGGCTCCGAGCAACTCCGCCACGGCGACGCCGACGGTCTTGGTGAGGAGCCTGCCGGCGGCCGCGCCACCCAGCTTCTCGATGTACTTCTTCCAGGTCTCGGGGATGGCGCTCCAGGCGCGGTTGGCCTGCTCGATGGCCGATTCGCCACCGAGCTGGTAGATCTGGATGATGAACTGCACCGCCTCGGCATCGAGGTTGTACTCGCCCCTCAGGCAGTTCTCGTAGTCATCGACCGACATGACAGCACTCCATAACTCGTCGGCTCCCGTCGGTGAGGCGGCAGCCTGCCTCGGCCCCATCGACCTTCAGGTCAGTTCTGTCCTGCACTCGCCTGCTGGATGCAGTGCGCGGCCCACTGCAGGCAGAGCGACAGCGGGTAGCCCTTCGCGTTGTCGAAGGCCTGGAGCAGCCCGACATAGGCCGGGTCGACGATGCCGACCTCGGAGTCGGCCAGATGCTGCGCCGTGTCCTCGCTGGTGGTCACCTCGTCGACACCCGACTGGAGGTCGGAGTCGAGCTCCCCGAGCTGCTGGTTGACGTAGTCCACGACCGCCTGCAGAGACTGGGGGTCCGGGACGACGCTGGGGTCGACGGCGATCCCCGCGTCCGTCATGCAGGCGGCGAAGTCGTCTGCAAAAGCCATGGCATTCGCTCCCTAGGATGGTGAGCCGGCGAGCCGGAGCGGCGACCAGTGTGGCCATGCGGGGGGCGTTGCACACCGTGCACCTGGGGACGCCGACCGGGCAGCGTCGCCTGCCCGATCGGGCAGGACGCCGCCCCCCAGGCCGTGGCCAATGAAGCACAACCGCGCGTGCAGGCCCCACAATGCAGCTCCATCGGGAAGGAGCGGGGCGCCAGGCCCCATCTTCGGGAGCGTCTGCGCGTGCCACTCATCGCCGGCGAGGTGGACGATCGGGAGGACAGGGGCGGACCGGAGCGGCCTGTCATGACGGCCAAACTGCGCCCGAGGGTCGCGCCTCAGCTGGTCCGGCGCCGGCTCGACGCCCGCCTCGCGCGGATCTGGGAGCATCGCCTGGGGCTGGTGGTGGCGCCGGCCGGATACGGCAAGACAAGCCTGGTCGCCGCGTTCGCCGCGGGGCTCGATGCCCCCGTCGCCTGGTATCGCGCTGACACCTGGGACACGGACGCCGACGACTTTCTCTCGCACCTCGAGGTGGCCGTCCGCGGCGCTGCCGGCGGCGCCCCCGTGGCGAGGTGGCGGAGCATCGAGGAGGCGATGGCAGGGCTCGAGGCGATGGTGGGCTCGGGCCGCATGCTGCTGGTCGTCGATGACCTCCACACCGTGGAGGGCACCGCGACGGAGAGGCTGCTGGAGCGGGTGGTGGAGTACGCACCGCCCGGCCTGGCCGTGCTCATCGCGTCGCGGTCGACGCCGACCATGAACCTCTCGCGACTGCGGGTCGACGGCGCTCTCCTCGAACTCGGTGCGGACGAGCTGCGCTTCCGCTCCTGGGAGGTCGAGGAGCTCTTCCGCGATCTGTACGACCAGCGGGTGAGCCCTGAGGAGGTCGCCGAGCTGGCCAGGCGCACCGACGGCTGGGCTGCCGGCCTCCAGCTCTTCCACCTGGCGACCCGCGAACGCCCGGAGGGTGAGCGTCGCCGGGTCCTCAGTGGCCTCGCCACCCACTCTCGGCTGGTCCGCGAATACCTGACGCGCAACGTCCTCGAGCACCTGCCCCGGGAGCTGCGCGACTTCCTGGTGGCCACCTCGGTGCTCGGCCGGCTGAGCGGACCCCTGTGCGACCGCTTCCTGGAGAGGACGGGGAGCGCCGCGCTGCTCGCCGAGCTCGAACGGCGCCGCCTCTTCGTCGACGCGGTCGACGGGGACACCAGCTGTGCGCTGCACGAGGTGCTGCGCTCGCACCTCGAGGAGGTCCTGCTGGCCGAGCTCGGCGAGGACGGGGCCCGGGCTGCGTTCCGGCGTTCCGCGGAGGTGCTGATCGCGGCGGATGCCCTCCCGGAGGCGCTGCGTGCCCTCTGCCGTGCCGAGGACTGGGAATCGGCGGTTCGCCTGCTCGGCGGTCGGGGCTCCCAACTCGTCGCCATGCCCGGGCGGTGGGTGGAGGCCCTCCCCGAAGCGCTGATCGACAACGACCCCTGGCTCCTCCTCGCCCGCGCCCGACGGCACCGTGACGAGGGGCGCTGGGAGGAGGCGCTCGACACCTTCCGCCGCGTCGAGCAGCGCTTCACGGACAGCCGCCCGGCCGGCGAGAGCCGCACCGACCGGCTGACGCTGGCTGCCTTCACCAGCCCGTCGACGGCGGTCGCGCGGGCGGACCACTGGCTGGGGCGCCTGCGTTCGGCGGTGATCAAGGGCGCCCAGGAGCGCTCGGCTCCGTCGGCCCCCGGGCCGGCGGCCGAGCGGCTGGTGCTGGCGGTCGAAGCGCTGCTGCTGGGCCGTTTCCGGTCCGCGCGCGAGGAGGCGCGGGCCATCGCTCAGACGGGCGGCGCCGGCCCGGGCATCTCGACCGCGGCGCTGCTGGTGTCGGGTGCTTGCGCACTCCTCACGGGCGACGGCCACGGGGCGTGGGAGCTGGCCGTGGCTACCGACTGCGCCGAGCGCCAGTCCCTCGGATGGCTCGGCCGCATGGCCAGAGCCGCGCGAGCGCTGGAGGGCGGCGAGTTCGTCGGGGACGCGGCCTCCGTGTCGGCGGAATGCCGGCGCCAGGGCGACCGCTGGGGCGAGGCTCTGGCCGGTCTCTGCGCGGGGTGGGGCGCCCTGCGCATCGGCGAGCCCGCGGAGGCCGACCTGCGAGTTGCCGGCGAGGCGCTGGCGGCGCTCGGGGCGTCCGCGGTGGCGGCCTGGGCGCGCTGTCTGGGCGCGCTGGCCGCTGCGCGGTCCGCGCGTCCCGACGCCATGGCTCAGGCGCGTGTCGCCGAGCGGCTGGCCCGCCAGGCGGCCGTCCCGCGAGCGGCCGCATACGCCTTCCTGGCGCTCGCTCTCATCGAGCCGGACCGCTCCGCCCACCACCGCGCCGTCGCCGCCGGCCTGGTGGGGGACGAGGCGTGGCCGCCGGAGATGGTCGCCGAGGTGTCCGCCACGGCCGAGCCGCAGATGCCGAGGACGGCGACCGTCGCTCCGGCGGCGCCGGTGGCGCGGGCTGCGCATGGAGAGGTGTCCCCGGGGGCGGCGGCCGTGGAATCGCTCATGGTGATCCGGTGCTTCGGTGGCCTGCGCGTCACCGCCTTCGACACCGAGCTCGACCTCTCGGCGGTCAAGCCGCGGGTCCGCAGCCTGCTCCGCCTGCTCGCCGCCAGCGGCGGCGAGCCCGCCCACTGGGAGGTGATCGCGACGGCCCTGTGGCCCGAGGCCGACCTGGCGACGGCCAGCCGCAACGTCAGGGTGGCCATCTCCTCGCTTCGCCAGCTGCTCGAACCCGCCACCCCGCGCGGGCGGTGGTCGCTGCTGGTGCGCAGCGGCGACGCGTACCGCCTGGCCATCCCCGAGGTCGCGGCCTGTGACGTCCACCGCTTCCATCTCCTCCTCGCCGAGGCGCGTTCGGCCCATCGGGAGGGGCTCGTCGATCAGGCGGTGTCCGCATTCGCGGTGGCTCTGGAGATCGGCACGGCGACGCTCCTCCCCGAGGAGGGGCCCAGCGAGTGGCTTGCGGAGCCACGGCGGCTGGTGCGCACGCGCACGACGGAGGTCGCGGAGCTTCTCGCCGACGCCCTGCTGGCCCGCGGCAACCCGGCCGGGGCGGCGCGGGTGTGTGCCGCCGGCCTTGGCGTCGAGCCGGCGCACGACCCGCTGTGGCGTCAGCTCATCGAAGCTCGCCGGCGGACCGGCGACCACGCCGCCGCCGAGCAGGCGCGACGCGAGTACGAGCGGTTGCTCGTCGAGCTCGGGGTGGGCAGCGCAGCGGTGGTCTGAGAGCTCGCGGCGCTGCCCGCGAGGCCCCGACCACGCGCCCGATCGGTCCGGTCGGAGCGCCCGTGAACACGCCGTTGACTGTCCGTGAACAACCCCCCGGCACCATCGCTGATGTCGATGCAGGTGAAAAGGGGACGAGAGTGACAGCTGTGGTGGCGTTCGACCGGGTCCCTGTCATGGTGCGGGCGGGCGATCCCATCTCGCGGATGGGGATGGTGGCCCAGCTCGCCCACCGGCGCGAGGTCCGCCTGCTCCACGACGGCGATCAGGCCGGGAGCGCCGTCACCATCGTGCTGGGGGACGAGGTCAACGAGCCGACGCTCCGTGAGATCAGGAGCGTGCGACGAACCGGTGAGGGGCGTGTCGTGCTGGTCGTGGCACGTCTCGACGACACCGGGTTGCTCAACGCTGTGGAGGCGGGTGTGTCGAGCCTGCTGCGCCGCGACGAGGTCACGGTGGACGGCATCATCGCCGCGGTGCGCGCGGCGGCGACCGGCGCGGGCAGCATGCCACCCGACCTCCTCGGCCGGCTCTTCGACCACGTCGGCCGGGTGCAGCGCGACGTGTTGAGCCCGCGCGGCCTCAGCTTCGCGGTGTTCTCCGACCGCGAGATCAGCGTGCTCCGCCTGATCGCCGATGGCCATGACACCGTGGAGGTCGGGCGCCGGCTCTTCTTCTCGGAGCGGACCGTGAAGAACATCATCCACGACGTGACCAGCCGGCTGAACCTGCGCAATCGCACCCATGCCGTGGCCTTCGCGATGCGCGAGGGTCTCATCTGACCGAGGGCTCGCGTGAGACCCCGCCTGCAAGGGTCAGACCGCCCGGTCGCAGCAGAATCCAGGCCAGCGGCGCTGCCACCACCGTTCCCAGCAGGATGAGCGTGAGCTCGAGGTTGCCCAGCTGGATCAGCTTCAAGCCGGTCCCGAAGAGCGCGAAGCAGATCGCGCAGCTGATCACGCGCCCCGGCGTCCGCGCCGCGAGCCGAGCCCCCAGAAAGACCCCTGGGACGCCGCCGAGCAGCAGAGATGCGGTGACGCCGAGCTGGACCTCACCGAAGAGAAGATGACCGATGGCGGCGGCGGCGACCAGGGGAATGGCCTGGACGAGAGCCGTGCCCACAAGGTGCAGCGGCCGAAGGGTGGGGTAGAGGCAGAGCAGCATGACGATCATCAGCGAACCCGAGCCCACCGAGGTCATGCCGACGACCACGCCACCGAGAATCGCGACGGCGACGGTGGCCGCCGGACGGATGCGCCGATGCGGCGCGCCGGCCGGCGCCGTCGTCGCGGCCCCGGGCGCGCGCAGGGTGATCACCGCCCGCAGGGCCATGGCGGCCGCGGCGAGGAGCAGTGCGACCCCCACGGCAGCCTGCACTGCAGTCTGCACGTCGCGGCCGTTGCCGAGCAGTCGGAGCAGGAAGACGCCGGCGAAGGCCGCCGGCACGGAGCCGAGCGCCAGCCATCTGACGATCTCCCAGTCGACGGTCCCCTGACGCGCGTGGACCGCACCGCCGACCGGCTTCATCACCACCGATGCCACCAGGTCGCTGGAGACGGCCGCCAGCGGGGGCACTCCGAAAAGGAGGACCAGGATGGGGGTCATCAGGGCGCCGCCGCCCACCCCGGTGATGCCGACGATGAAGCCCACCACGAGGCTGCCCAGGCTGATGACGGGGTCAACGTGCACGGCGTGGCTCCGCGCCGGACACAGTGGCGGCGGTGTCGCCGGCGACCTGGGTGGCGAATCGCTCGCGCAGGCGGCCCGCATGCTCCAGCGCTCCGGCAGAGGGAGACGGCAGGGCTCGCGGGTAGCCGAGCTCGTCGAGCAGATCGCCGGCGACCGCCTCGAAGCGCTCCACGTCGTCGGTTGACATGCTGGCGCGCCAGTCCCGGAGCCCCGCCGTGACCGGCAGCCAGGCGTGCTTGGCGTCGAGCCCGGGCTCACTCCGCGTCCTTCCCTGGTGGAAGGCGAGCATGGTCTCGTCGTAGGGGAGACCGAGAAAGGCGCACAGCTCCGCACCTGCTCGCGCCGGATCGCCGACCAGGGACTCGTAGCGGATCTCCGCGTAGAGCTCGCGTCCCAGGATCGCGGCATCCCCGCGGCCGGAGCGGATCATCCACTCCCAGAACAGCGCCGACGTCGACACCGGGTCGTCGGCCCAGGTTGAGAAGCGCGCCGCCGCCTTGCCTGCGGCGGTCTTGGGCCAGCCCAGCAGCGACAGGCAGACATCGCGGCCGTCACGGATGATGTGCACGAATCGGGCCTGTGGCCACAGACCGTGCAGGGTCGCCATATGACGGACGTAGGCGGGCGTCTTGTCACCCACCAGGCGCTTGTTCCTGGCTGCGCCGTACAGGTCGAAGATGGCGGAGACGAAGGCGGAGTAGGCGAGCGTTCCCTCTCCCCGGGGGAGGAGGGCCTCGACATCCGGGGCGGGGATCGCGAGGCGGAGGAAGCGCTGGTCCGCGAACAGCAGTGGCAGGATCTCCGGCAGCACCATCCCCTCCGCGCTCACCCCCCAGCGCCTGCGGTAGTAGCGCGGGATCCAGTGGGTCTCGGGGTCGAGGACGGCGATGTCGCCATGGGCGTCGACCATGCGCCGCAGCAGCGTGGTCCCCGAGCGCGGGCAGCCCACGATGAAGACGTACGGATTGGCCGCCAACGCCGTCACAGCGACGTCCAGGCCTCGGGAACTGGCCGGTGGCGCGCCAGCGCCTGCTCGGCGAAGGCGGCCCGCAGCCGCCGCGCGTGGGCGAGCTGGGACGACGTCGGAGTGGCCGCCCGCTCGTAGCCCAGCTCCTCGAGGAGCTCGCCGGCGGCGGCCTCGAAACGCTCCTGGTCGCCGGCGGGCATGTCGCGTCTCCAGTCGCGCAGGCCCCGCGTCACCGGCATCCCGGGTCCCCGCTTGAGCGCGGGCGCGGGAGTGGCGTGACGCTCATGAAAGCGCAGCATGGCGTCGTCGTAGGGCAGGCCGAGGAAGTCGCAGATGGCGGCACTGGCGATTGCCGGATCCTCGACCACCGCCTCGTACCGGACCTCCAGCAGGCGTTCGCCGAGCGTGGCCCGGGCGTCGGCGGCGAGGCGGACGTGCCATTCCCACCAGAGCGCCGCGGTGGTGATGGGATCCTCCGCCCAGCTGGGGAAGAGCGCCACCGTGCGCGCAATGCTCTCCGGATACCAGTTGGTCACCGACAGACAGACGTCGCGGCCGTCGCGGATGATGTTGACGATGCGGGCGCGCGGCCACAGGTGCTGGATGGTCGGCAGATAGCGGGCGTACCCCGGGCTCTTCTCGCCGACCAGCCGCTTGCCCTCCTTGCGCCCGTGGATGGTGAAGACGCGGGAGACGAAGTCCGCGTAGGACACGGGGCCGTCCCCGTTGAGCAGCGCCTGCAGCTCCGCCGGCGTGACATTGAGGCGGGAGAAACGATGGAAGCCGGGAAGGGCCGCCACCAGCTCCGGAGTGACATTGCCGGCGGGCGTGAGCGGCACCCCGTAGTGCTCCTGATGCAGATACCAGCGGGGCAGCCACTGGGTCTCGTTGACGATGGCCAACTGCGGATGGGCGTCGACCATGTGGCGCAGCATGGTGGTGCCCGACCGCAGGCACCCCACCATGAACACATAGGGGTTGACGTTCTCCACAGCCACGGCGGCGGCGCCGTCGGAGGTCATCTGGCCACCCACTGGAGGCCGCTCAGCTGGCGGAACAGTCCGTTGGCGCGCTGCAACTCGGCAGGCGTGCCGAATTCCACGACCCGGCCTCCGTCCATGACGGCGACCAGGTCTGCATCGCGAATGGTGCTGAAGCGGTGGGCGATGATGATCGCCGTCCGGCGCTGCAACAGCTGCTTGAAGGCGTCGAGGACCAGCCCTTCGGTGCGGACGTCGAGGCTGCTGGTGGGCTCGTCGAGGATGACGATGGGCGAGTCGCGGAGCATGGCGCGGGCGATGCCGACGCACTGCCGCTGACCGCCTGACAGGGTGCTGCCCCGCTCGCCGATGACGGTGGCGAAGCCGTCCTCGAGATCGTCGACGAAACGCGTCACGCCTGCCAGTGCGGCCACGTTGTAGATGGCGGCGCCGCCGGCGTCAGGGCGCGCGAAGGCGATGTTGTTCCACAGCGTGTCGCGGAACAGAAGCGTCTCCTGGAGCACCAGCGAGGCGGTGCCGCGCAACTCCTCCAGCGCCAGATCGCGCACGTCCACGCCGCCCACCCGGAGCTCTCCGGCGGTGACGTCGAAGAAGCGAACGATCAGCGACACGAGGGTGCTCTTGCCCGCGCCGGTGGGGCCGACGATGGCCAGCGTGGAGCCGGCGGGGACGTAGAGGTCGACGTCGCGCAGCACCGGCGGTCCCTCGTCGTAGGCGAAGCTGACCTTGTCGAAGCTGATGTCGAGCGCTCTACGGATGGGCAGGGGCACCGGATGGGCGGGACTCACCACCGTCGGCGTCTGGGCGAGCAGTTCGTTGATGCGCTCCGCCGCGGCGCTGGCTTTCTGCGATTGGGTGGCCAGCTTGGCGAGCTGCCGGAGGGCCCCGAAGACGCTTCGGCTGTAGGCCAGGATGAGGGTCAGCTGTCCCAGGGTGATCTCTCTGTGGACGGTGAGGATGGCTCCCCAGAGCAGCACGCCGGCCAGGCAGAGGGAGGTGGCCAGCGCCACCACGGGCAGGGCTCGGGCCTGGTATTCGCCCGCCTGGAGGGCGAAATCCAGGCCGGCGCTGGTCTCGCTGCGCATCCTGGCCGCGTCCTGACGCTCCCGGCCGAAGGCCTGCACCAGCCGTGCGGCGCCGAGCGACTCGGACACCATCGAGCTCACCCGCCCCTCCTGGAGCCGCGCCATCCGGGTCACGCGCCGGAGGTTGAGGTGAATGTGGCGCAGGAGCAGGAAGAGGGGAACCGACACCGCCAGCACCAGCAGCGCGGGCCGGATGTCGACGAAGAAGAGCAGCCCCACCATCAGCAGCGCCGTGCCGCCATTGGTGATGAGGTTGCTCAGCGAGGTGGTGCTGAAGTCCACCAGTGCCTGGACGTCGCTGCTCATGCGCAGCAGCAGGTCGCCGCTGCCCGTCGCCGGGTTCTGGTGATACGAGAGCGAGAGGCGCTGGACGTGCTCGAAGAGATGGCTTCGCAGGTCGTTGACGGCGCGCTGTGACACCTCCGTGGTCTGGCGCAGATCCAGGTAGGTGAAGACGGCGTCCAGCACCGCCACCGCCACGGCGAGGGCGATGAGGACCCCGAGGACCTGCCACCGCGAGGCGTCCAGCTCGATGGGGCCACCGCCGGCCTGGGGTCTGACCACGCGATCGATGACCTGCTGGATGGGGATGGGCAGGAGCAGCGCGGTGATGATCTCGCCGACCATGGCCAGCAGCCCGATCATCAGGGAGCGGCGATAGGGCCGGAGATGGGGGCGCAGCAGGCGGACCGCGTCGATCACGCCGCCGCCCCGCGCCGGGCGAGCAGGCGCTCCACCTGCTCGGCCACCTGAGCCCAGCCGCGACCGCCCGCCACCCGCCTGCCCGCCGCACCCAGGCGGCGGCGCCGGGGCTCGTCCTCGAGCAGCTCCCGGATGGCCTTGCCGAGCTGCTCAGGGGCACCCGCCGGCACCAGCACGGCGACGTCGCGAAGGTCCCGGAGCTCGCCCTGGTCCGACGCCACCACGGGCAGCCCGGCGGCCAGGTACTCGAGCACCTTGAGCGGGGAGAAGTAGAACGCATCCATGGACGCGTAGGGCGCCACGCCGACGTCCATGGCGGCGAGGTGGTCGGGCACGTCCGCCTGCGGCACGGCCCCGGTCATGACCACTCTCCCGGCCAGCCCCAGCCGCTGCACGGCGGCGCGCAGAAGCGGCGCCTCAGGGCCGTCTCCCACGATCAGCAGGCGGACCCGCTCCGGGAGGCCGGCGGCCGCCGTCATCAGGTCGAGGACCCCGTGCCACGGCTTGAGGCTGCCACAGAACCCGACGACGAGCGCGTCACCAAGGCCGAGCCGCCGGCGCACGGCCCTGCCGTCACCGTTCTCGAACTGCTCCGCGTCAACCCCGTTGGGAACCAGGGAGACGCGGTCGGGGGCCGCGCCGCAGGCGAGCACATGCGCCATCACTCCCTCGGAGACGGCCATGACGTGGTCCGCCGCGCCCAGCACATGGCGTTCCAGCGCCAGCCGGCGCCGCACCCCCACGAGCCCGCGGAAGCGGGCCGCCTCCAGCACCAGGGGAGCGTTGACCTCGAGGACCAGGGGGATACCCCGCCGCTCCGCCGCCTCCTGCGCAGATCCGGAGAGCAGCGAGTAGCGCTCCAGCACGACGTCGGCTCCGGTGATGTCCAGCAGCGCCGACAGGGCCACCGCGTCGCTCCCCGGGTCGAGGGGGAGGCGCTCGACGCGCACCCCCGGCGGCGCCGGGTTGGGACCATCCAGCCGCCCACACGCTGCGGTGACCGCGTGGCCACGTGCCACCAGGGCCGCGGTGATGCTCCGGACATGAGACGCAGCCCCCTTGGCGGCGCCCAGCGAGATGCCGCGGTCGGCACAGACGTAGAGGATCCTCATGCGGCGCAGTCGCGCGCCGCAGGGGGCTCTGCCACGCCCGCACCGGCGCGCAGCAGCCGGCCGAGGTGCGCCGTACTACGCACCATGTCGAAGTGCTCCTCGACTGTCCGGCGGCCCGCGGCACCCAGCGCTGCTGCCAGCTCGGGGTCATCGAGGACGCGGGCCAGTGCGCCGGCCAGCGCCTCCGGAACACCTGGTTCCACGAGCAGGCCGTCAACGCCGTCGTGAATCAGCTCGGGAATGCCCGAGACCGCCGTGGACACGACCGGGACGCCGCAGGCCATGGCCTCGGCGATGACGTTGGGGATGCCATCCCTGTCGCCATTCTCCAGCACCATCGGGGCCAGGACGAAGACGGCGGCTGTGCGATAAGCGGCGATCACCGCCTCCTGCACCGTGGCCCCGTGGAATGTGACCAGATGCGCCACTCCGAGCCGCGCGGCGCTCGCCTCCAACGCCGCGCGCAGCGGCCCGGAGCCGTACACCGCCCAGTGCAGGGCGCGTCCCTCGGCGTGCAGCTGCGCCATGGCGGCCAGCACGCTTTCATAGCCCTTCTTGGCCACCAGCCGCCCCACCGAGAGCATCCGTCCCGGCACCGGTTGCCGCCCGGCGGGGCAGAACCGTTCGCTGTCCACGCCGTGATGGATGACGTGCACCGACACCGGGAGGGGGTCGAGCGTCCGGCGCAGGTGCCCTCCGTTGAAGCCCGTGCACGTCACCACGAAACGGGCCGCCTCGGCCCGGCACCGCAACTCCTGTTCCGGGGTGGTGTACAGGTCCTTCGCGTGCGCGGTGAAGCTGAACGGGATGCCACTCGCGAGGTGGGCCAGATGGGCCACCGCAGCCGGGCTGTGGGCGAAGTGGGCATGGAGTGCCGTCACTCCGCGACGCCGCAGCTCTCCCGCCAGCCACAGGCCCTGGAGGGCGCGTCGCACACCGGTCCATGAGCGTTCGCCGACCACGACGTGTCGCAGCACCCGCATGGCGCCGCGAGGATGCCCACTCGACCAGCGGGCCGCGCCGGCGAGGAGTCGCAGCCACGAGCGCGCCGGTCGCCGGCTGTCCCGCAGGTAGGTGACCTCGCCCCGGATCCCCTCTGCGGCCGCCTGCACCACGCCCTCCTCCGGATCCATGAGCGCAAACAGGACGAGATCCAGCCCCTGGCGTCGCAACTCGATGAACTCGCTGAGCACGAACGTCTCGGACAGGCGGGGAAATCGCTTGACCAGGACGGCGATTCGTGGCTCTCGGGGCAGGCCGGTCATGCGACGGTTGCCTCACCGTCAGCGTAGCGGCCGCCGCCGCCGCCGCCGGCGGCGGCCAGGACCCGGTCGGCGACCCGCCCGGCCCCCCCGAGGTCGATCGCGCCCCACTGCTCGGCCGACGGCGGCTTCGCCGACCAGGCTCCCAGCACGGTGTCGGTCAAGCCCGGTCCCTCGTCCAGGTCGAGGCGATGGATCGACGCCAGTCCCAGGTTCTCCAGCAGCTGGGCACGGAGCAGCTGCTCCCGCCGCGGGTGGACGCGCGGGCAGATGACCAGAGGCTTCCGCGCGGTCACCGCCTCGACCACGCTGTTGTAGCCCCCCATCGACACCACCAGGTCGGCGGTGCCGATGAGATCGAGGATCCCCGTCGAGAAGCGCAGCACCTCGGCGCGCGGCAGCCCTGCGGCGGTGGCCTCGATCCTGGCCTGGTCGGCGGCCTCCATGAGCGGTCCGGTGACCAGCAGGGCGTGAGCCCCGGTGACGCGGGTGATCGCGGCCCATCCTCCCAGGAAGCTGGTGAAGAGCTGCGCCGCATCGCCGCCGCCGCCGCCGAGCACGATGACCCGGCGATCGGCTGCGCGCCAGAGGGGTGAGGCCCCCACCCCCACCCCACCGGCGCTCTCCAGCGTGCCGGGCTTGGCGACGTAGCCGGCGAACCACGTCCGCATCGCCACCGACGGGGGGAGCGCGTAGGCCTCGCGCACGTCGAAGAGCCGGTCGCAGCCGTAGACGACGACCTCGTCGTAGAGGGTGTCGAGCGCCTCATGGATGCCCTGTCTCTTCCACAGGGCGCGGACCGTTTCCGGGTCGTCGAGGATGTCGCGCAGCCCCAGGACCACGTGGGTCTTGTGCAGCCGGTCGCGCGCCGTCTCCAGCGCCAGCCGGAGCTCACCCTTCATCCCCAGGGGCGCGTGATCGACCAGGAGGACCTCGGGCCGCACCCGCTGCAGGGTCGCCGCGATCAGTCCCGAGCGCTCGGCCATCACGGCGCCGATGGTCCGGCCGTCCCCGGCGGAGTAGTCCTCGACCCCTGTCTTCAGAACCGGGGGCAGCGGCACCACGCTCATGCGCTCCGGCAGCCGCCAGCTGCCGGCGACCCGTGAGCCACTGAGGAGCATGACGCGAACCCTCGGGTCGCGAGCCAGCATGGTGTGGGCGATGGCGAGATTCCGCCGCAGGTGGCCGAGGCCATAGGAGTCGTGGGAATACATGAGCACGGTGCGCGACGACCCCACCACGCCAGGGCCGGCGGTGTGGCGATCAGCGCTGCCGGCCCCCGCGGTCTGCCAGCTCACCTGGCGCCGGAGGCCCTGCTCGAGCCCCACGGAGGGGAGCGTCCCCAGCGCCTCGAGCCGCCGGGTGTCTGCCTGGGTGTCGCGGGCATCACCCGCCGGGGCAGGCCGCATCTCCACGATGGCAGTGCGGCCGACGATCTCCTCGACCAGCCGGATGGTGTCCATCACCGAGATCGAGCTGCCGCCCCCGACGTTGACCGGCACTCCGGGCAGGCCGCGCTCCGCCGCTCCCAGAAATGCCTCCACGACATCGCTGACGAACGTGAATCCGCGTCGCTGACCGCCATCCCCGTAGATGGTCACCGGGGTGCCGTCCGCGATCGCCGTGATGAACCGGTGGAAGGCCATGTCCGGCCTTTGCCGGGGCCCGTAGACAGTGAAGAGGCGGAGCGGGATCACCGGCAACCCGTACGCTCCGCTGTAGACCGTGCACAGGTGCTCGGCGGTGAGCTTGGTGATCCCATAGGGCGAGACGGGCCGGAGCGGGCCGTCCTCGCTCATCGGCAGTGGCGCATCCCCATACACGGATGACGAGGAGGCGTACACCAGCCGCTCCACCCCGCGGTCCCGAGCCGCCTCGAGGAGCAGTTGCGTGGCCTCGATGTTGTCGCGGACGTAGTTGACGAAGCCCGGGCCCCAGCTGGCTCGGACCCCGGGCTGCGCCGCCAGGTGGAAGACCCAGTCCCCTGGGCGCAGCACGTCGGCGAGGTCCACGTCGTTGAGGCGGGCGGGCAGGAGCTGGAAGCGGGGATGCCGGCAGGCCGGTGCGATGTTGGCCCGCTTGATCGCGGGTGCGTAGTAGGGGGTGAAGGAGTCGATGCCCACGACCTCGGCGCCGCGCGCCAGGAGCGCATCGACGAGATGGGACCCGATGAAGCCGGCAGCTCCGGTGACGACGGCGCGCTGCCCCGGCGTCAGCAACGCGACCTCATTGATTCCATGGCGGTCCTCCCCCCAGCGGCCGTGCACGTGGTTGCGCCCGTCTTGTCGTACGCCATCGCTCTCATGATACGGGCGCTGCGGGTGGTCAGATGAGATCGGCGGCCTCCGCTACGGCGCTGTGCCCATCTCGCCTGGCCGCCCCCTTGCCCCAGAATGGGGCGGCGTGAGCGACGAGCCCCGACGCCGCCGTGCCGGCCGCCGGGGGACACCGCGGACCGCCTTCGTGCTCGGTGGGGGAGGGCTGCTGGGTGCACACCAGGTGGGCATGCTTCGCGCCCTCGTGGAGCACGGCATCACCCCTGACCTCGTGCTCGGCACCTCCATCGGCGCCATCAACGGCGCCGTGTACGCAGCTCGGCCCGACCTCGACACCATGGGACAGCTCCAGGAGGTGTGGGAGAACCTGGACTCCAATGGGATCTTTGGCGGCTCCATGCTGCGACGCATGTCGACGCTGGTGCGCACCGGGACCCATCTGCACGACGCCGAGGTCCTGCGCCGCATGCTCGGCGAGCGTCTCCCGTTCCGCCACCTCGAGGACCTGGCGCTGCCCTTCCAGTGCGTCGCGGCCAGCATCGAGCGGGCCGCAGAGCACTGGTTCACCGGGGGCTCGATCGTCGACGCCGTCCTCGCCTCCTCAGCCCTGCCGGGCGTGCTCCCACCCGTGGAGGTGGATGGCGAGCACTTCTTCGACGGTGGGCTGGTCAACAGCATCCCGATGGGCCGTGCCATCGAGCTGGGTGCCCGGACGGTGTACGTTCTCCAGGTCGGCAGGCTGGAGAGCAAGCTCACGCCGCCGCGCTGGCCGTGGGAGGTGGGTTTCGTGGCCTTCGAGATCGCCCGCCGTCATCGCTACGTCAGCGATCTCGCCTCCGTGCCGGACACGGTGACCGTGCACGTGCTGCCCACGGGAATCGCTACCCAGCCCCGCTACAGCGACCTCTCGAACCTCCGCTACCGCGACACCTCCCGGGTCCGCCAGCGCATCGAGGCGGCGCACCGGGCCAGTCACGACTACCTCGCCGCCCTCGTTCCGCCGGTGGCGCCCGGCGACACCGTGGCCGGCGGGTAGGGCGGTGGTGCTCCGCGCCGGCCGCCACCTCGTGGTCGCTCCGCTGTTCGTGGTCTTCGTGCTGGTCCTGGTGGCGCTGTCACCGGTCCTGCTGCTGATCGCAGGGGCGATGTCGTTGGTGGTCGATCGGCGCGGGCTGCGCCCCCTCCGCGGGACTGTCTTCCTTCTGATCTACCTCGTGCACGACGTCGTGGCGGTGCTCGCCGGGCTGGGGCTCTGGCTGCGGCTCGCCGGCGCCGGCTCGATGCACGGCGAAGCGATGCAACGGCGGCACTACGCGCTGCTGCACTGGCTGGTGGAACGCCTGGTCCCGGCGGCTCGTGGCGTCCTCGGACTCGAGGTCGTGATCGAGGGCAGCGCCGTCGCCCTCGAGGCACTGGAGGAGGCGCGGGTGCCCACCGTCGTCCTCAGCCGCCACGCCGGGCCGGGTGACTCCTTCCTCATCGTGGACCAACTCCTGGCCCGAGGACGCCGGCCGCGGATCGTGCTGCGCGCGGCGCTGCAGCTCGACCCCATGATCGACCTCCTGGGCAACCGTCTGCCATTCTGCTGGGTGACCAGGAGATCGGGGAACAGCCACGCGACCTGCGCTCGCATCGCGGCGATCAGCCGAGGGATGACCGGTCGCGACGCCCTCCTCCTCTTTCCCGAGGGGGGCAACGTGACGCCGCGGCGGCGCCGGAGCGGCATCCGTGCCCTCCTGCGGCAGGGGCGCCGTCGGCAGGCTCGCCAGGCCGCCGACCTTGACCACCTGGCCGCGCCGCGGCCGGCCGGCACCGTCGCGGCGCTCCAGGCGGCTCCGGGCGCTGACGTGGTGTTTGTCGCCCACACCGGGCTGGCCGGCATGCAGACCAGCCTCTGGCGTCGCGTTCCCGTCGACACGCGCATGGCCATGCGACTGTTCCACGTCCCGGCGGCGGACGTGCCGAGGGGGGAGGAGGAGCAGATCGATTGGCTCTTCAGCTGGTGGACCCGGCTCGACGCCTGGATCGGCGAGACCTGTCTACTCAGTCCACGCACCGGCGATGAGCGCCAGCAGCACGGTGGCGTCAAGCCCGCCTGACGGGTGCAATCGGTGCGGATCGGCAAGGACGCCGGCCCGGGCGCCGGGCGCGCCGAAACCGTCGAGCACGAGGTCGGCTGCGGCCATGTCCTGGTGGCGCGTGTAGTCGTTGACCACGACGGCGCAGCGCATGCCGGCAGCCAGTGCGGCAGCCAGGCCGGCGCCGGAGTCCTCGACCGCGACGGCGTCCCGGGCCCCGATGCCGAGTCGGTGGAGGGCGAGGACATAGAGGTCAGGGTCCGGCTTGCTCCGGCGCACGTCGTCCCCGGTGGCCACCACGGCGAATCGGCGAGCACCGAACAGCGCTGCCAGCAGGGGCTCGACCCACTCCCGGGAGCCGGTGGTGGCCACCGCCAGCCGGGCGCCGGCGGCGTCGAGCTCATCCAGCAGCCGCACCACCCCGGGGCGGGCGGCGATGCTGCCGTCGAGTGCCATGTCCCGGAAGATCCGGGTCTTCCGTTCGTGCAGGCGGGGGACGAGCGAGGCGCGCTCGGCCTCCGCCATGCCCGCCTGCTCCAGTGCCGCGTGCAGCCGGCGGCGGCCTCCGGTGATGGGCAGCAGCGCCCCGTAGGCGTCGACGTCCCACTGTAGCGGCACCCCGAGCTCGGAGAACGCCTGGTTGAAGGCCACCCGGTGGCCGTCGCGCTCGCTGTCGACGAGGGTCCCGTCGACGTCGAAGACGACGGCCGGCCCGGCGTTCGCGGCGGCCCCCATCACCGGGGCGCCGAGATCAGCGATGCGCGTGGACCACGAGCCGGTACCGCGAGATCGCCTGATGCCCGACCGGCAGCCGCCTGCGCACGGCTTCGGTGAGGCGACGTGCAGCCGTCCCGACGGTGGGGGAGCGCGGCGGCCCGACCACCACCTCCGCCGCGCGGAAGCCTGCTGCCCGGCACATGTCCAGCAGCGCACGGGCACTGGTGGCCCACCAGTTGCCAAAGTCGCCGGCGAGCTCGTTGCCCGGGAAGAAGCGGAGCAGGGATTCGTGCTCCTGTCCGGGCACGACGATGCCCTCCGTCTCGATCACGGCGACGCCGCCGGTGACCCGGCGCAACCTCTCCAGCGCTGTGAGCGGTTCCCTGATGTGATAGAGCACGCCGAGGTAGAGCACGACGTCGAAGACGCCGATCTCGGCCGGATCGGTGCGCATCAGGTCGGCCACCACCGGCTCGACGTGGCTGTCCAGGGCGCTCCGCGCGAGGTCGAAGCCGCGCCGCCCCGGCAGCTCCGGGCGCCAGAATTCGGTCTCGTCCAGGGAGGTGTCGGGCAGGACACCGTCGGCGAGGCAGCCCTCCCAGTACTGGTTGCGCGCCCAGAGGTCGACGCCCCAGACATAGTGATCGAGCGCGACCACGCGAGCGGCACCCCGGCGCTCGGCGAGGAACGAGTGGTAGCCGTCCCAGGCGCCGATGTCGAGCACTGAACGGCCGCGCAGGTCCGGCAGCGTGGCCTCGAGGCGCCGGTTGGGCGCCGACCGGCCCGGGGTCACGATGCCGTTTCCGAGGTCGATCGCATGGTGCCAACTGTGGGCGCGGACGGCCGCCTCGAGTTCGGTGCGATCCACGGTGGGGCGGAAGTGTAGGCGAGGCGCCCGAGGTTGACGGCTATCCTCGAAGGGTGCTCACCGTGTTCGGCGTCGCCGCACTCACCTTCATGCTGGTTGCCTACGCTCTCGAGGGCCGGGACCGGCGCATGGTCTTCGCCTTCGCGCTGGGCTGCAGCCTGTCGTCCGCCTACGGCTTCCTCTCCGGTGCGTGGCCGTTCGGGATTGTCGAGGGGGTCTGGACGATCGTCGCCCTCCAACGCGGACGGCGCAGTCGAGGAGTTCTCTATTCCGCGGTCAGCCCGACAGACGTTCCGGGGCGGAATACACGTTGAAGCGCCCCCGCCGCAGGAAGCCGACCAGGGTGGCGCGGAAGCGCCGCGCCGTGGCCACGGCCAGGCTGCTGGGGGCGCCGACGGCGGCGATGACGGGGATACCCGCCGCCACCGCCTTCTGGACGATCTCGTAGCCGCCGCGGCCGCTCACCGCCAGCACGGCCTTCCGGGCCGGGAGCAGTCCGTCGAGCAGCGCTCTGCCCACCACCTTGTCGACGGCGTTGTGGCGGCCGACGTCCTCGCGGAGGATGAGAAGCCGTCCGGCTGCATCGAACAGGCCGGCGGCGTGAATCCCGCCGGTGCGATCGAAGAGTCGCTGGTGGGCGCGCAGCTCGTCGATGAGGCCGGGGAGGATCGCGGGGTTGAGCACGGGCCCGGGGTTCACCGCCGGGAAGTCGAGGGCGAGGGATTCGAGCGTGGTCGCCCCGCAGACGCCGCAGGCGGAGCTGGCCATGAAGGAGCGCTGCGGCAGCCGCCCGGCCCCGACCCGGAGCCGCACGTCGATGCTGTTCGACTCGATGAGAGCGGCGTCGACGGGGATGCCGCATCCCTGCTCACCCGCCTCGACACTGATGAGCACCTTCTCGACCTGGTCGAGGGAGGTGACCACGTGCTCCGCCCAGAGGAGGCCGAGGCTGAGCTCGACATCAGCGCCGGGCGTGCGCATGACGATGCTGAGCGGCTCCCCATTGAGCGTCAGCGCCAGCGGCTCCTCGGCGGCGAGGCAGTCGTTGGCGCCCTCCCAGGCGCCCTCGTGCCAGCGACGGATGGCGACAGAGGGGGCTTGAGGGCGCGCCACCTCCCGATTATCTCCTGCCGGCTTCGCGGATCGTGGCACCGGCGACAGCGTGCGTGGTTGCGGGCGCAGCCGCGCGGCGTTGAGGGGCGCGCGGCATGGGGCGGCGCGCCCACGGCGGCCGCCCCATCCGCGCGAGTGTCTAGCTTGCGATCGCAGCGGCGGCTGCCCGCACTGCGCGGGGCAGCCGGGCGGCCGGGACACCGAGGATCGTCGGTGCTGAGCCGCGTCGCGCCGCCGGCTTGCGAGCCGTCGAGGTCTTGCCGGACGCACGCGTGGCCGGCGTACTGCGCCGCGTCGGCGTCGCGGCCGTCTTGCGCGTTCCCGCCGCGGCACGGCGTGTGGCCGCCGCCGGCCGGGTGCCGGCGACGGTGGGGCGGGCCACCCGCACCGGCTTGGTCCGGGTGGCCGCCGCGCCCCTGCGGGTGGCGACGACGGCGGCGGTGCTGCCCTTGGGGCGGCCGACCTTGCGGCGTCCACCGGCCGCGGCCGGAGCCGCTGCACTCTTGCTCAGCCGCGCCTCGAGCGTGTCAACCTGCTTCTGCAGCCGGTCGTTCTCGCGCTGCACCCGCTTCAGGTCCGAGACCAGCTGGCGGACCTCGGCGAGCACGCCGTTGGCGGTGGCGACCGGCGCGCTGTGGGCCGCTGCCTTTGCGGCCGTTCGTCCCGCGACCTTCACCGCTCTGGCGGTGGTCTTGCGGACCGTGGTGGCCGCGCGCGTGACTGCGTGCGCCTCTGTTCTTTTCCTCATTGGCAGTATCTTCTCCTGGTCGGCGCGCGATCCATCGCGCATTCAATCTGGAAGTGTATCCCACAACGCACAATCACGCGGCTCATCGGATGCATTGGTTTCGCACAATTTCGGCCGTATCCTTCACGTCACGGGAGACGGCGCGGGGTTCACACCACCGCCACATCAATTCCCCATAAATGTCGAAGCCGAGTTTTCACAGCCACATGACTTCAACGCAGCGATGGCGCCGCACTTGTGAGGAGCTCGGCGGCGTCGCGGCCCGCGCTCGGATGGACGATGGACACAGGACCACCCGGCTGACGAAACGGCCAGCGTCGCGACCGCGCCGGTGATGGCCGCGGCTCGCCCCCTGGTGATTTCTGATGCTGCGCATGCTGGCTCTGGCAGTCGTGATGTGCGCTGCATTGGGCGCCCCGCCGTCATCCTGATGTGACGGCGTCCTATGCCGGCCTGGAGCAGGTCGTCGCGTGGATCTCGCGGGTCAGTCGGGCCAGGTTTTCGGCCAGCTCGTGGACCTGATTGGTGACCCGGGTGTTGGACGCCAGCATCATCGCCATGTCCTGCTGGTGCCGCATCGCCTGCTCCTGCCGCGTCACGGCTGCGGTGGCGAGCGCCTCGCGATGCTGGGCGTCGGCATCGGCGTGTGCCTTGTCCCGGTCGGCCTGACGGGTCTGGGCGAGCAGGATCAGGGGTGCGGCGTAGGCGGCCTGCGTGGAGAAGGCCAGGTTGAGCAGGATGAATGGGTAGAGGTCGAAGGAGAAGACGCCCACGGCATTGAGCACGATCCAGGTGACCACGATTGCGGACTGACCCAGAAGGAACACCGGAGTGCCGAAGAAGCGGGCGAACGCCTCCGCCTTCTGGCCGAAGCCGCCGGAGCCGAAGGCCGGCACCAGGTGGCCGTAGAGCCGGGTGAAGCGGAGGTGGTGGAGATCGTCGGTCAGGGACGTGGTCCCGGGGGCGGTGACGTCGGTCATGAAGGGTCTCCTCGGCCGGCCGCCGCGCCCTCCTGGAGGGCGATCCGGCGGGCGCGGCCGGCCTCGGCGTGAGAGTACGGCCTGGTCACCGAGATGGTGCCGCCGCGGCTCCGCGGGCACTAGCATTGCGAGCCATGACCGAGGTCACGTCCCCCCACGACGCCCCTCCTCCCGGGCCGTCTGCGGCGTTCACATCCCGACTCGGAACGCCGGAGGCGGCCCCGTTGCGGCGCGCCGCGACCCTGTTGGCGATCGGTGCTGTCACCGCGCTCCTGATGGGCGTCGGCGGCAGCTGGTTCGTCGGCATCTTCAGCGGCGCCGTCTTCGCCGCGCTCGCCGGGGCCGTGCTGATCCCCGACTCCGGTCCGGCCCCGGCGTGGTCGCCCCTCGTGCGCCCGCTGTCCGGGAAGCGGCCGCCCGCCGACGCCGCGCCGGCCGTCGAGGCCGGCACGGACGACCCGGCGGCCGCCGAGGGGTCCGTCGAGGAGCCGGCCGTGGAGGCTGGCTGAGACCGTGCGCCAGTCCTCGGTGAGCTCGTCGGGTCAGAGCGTTGCGCGATGGACCCAGTCGACGACATCGGGAGGCCCGATGCGCTGGACGCGCGCACGGTACCGGGCGAGGTCGCGCTCGTCGAGCAGGTCCTGCCACTGGCCGCTGGTGCCGCGGTTGAAGAATCGTGCGCTGTCGCGCCAGAGCCCGTTTTCAGCGTTGGGTGCAGTCAGCGCGGCGCCGGCCCGCATCTCGGCGAACGACGCGGCCCCGACCAGCTCCGGCCAGCGCTCCTCCGGGACGGCGATGTAGAGGCGGGCGGCCAGGGCTCTCATCTGGCCCTCGAGGTCGGCTCGCAGGTCGTCGAAGTGCAGCATCACGACATCGACCACCTCACGTCCTTCCCAGAAGCTCTGAAGGTGGTGCAGCGTCCGGAGCAGGGTGGAGGCCACCAGCGTGGGCGGCGTGTCGTCGTCGACCCACTGCCAGAAGCGCTCGCGTTCGCCGGCGGCCCGCTGCTGCGGCTGCGGGAGCGGCTCGGGCACGACGCCGTCGATGGCGGCGGCGGCATCTCTGGCCGCCATGAAGGCGGCGATGTCGATGTTGTCCATGTGGTTGTCCATGGAGACGGCCACATCCCGGGGATCCCGGCCCACGCAGATGTAGGTGATGGACCGGTCGAGAGGCAGGCCGTCCAGGGGCGTGTGGGTCTTGATGAGACGGCGATGAGGTTGGGCGTCGAGGTCGGCGACGACGTCGCGACGCGCTCGGGTGAGCATGTCGAGCCACGGCGAGATGAGCGACAGCGGCTGGCGCAGGACGGACTCCTGCAGCACCAGGAGCGCGCAGATCATCTGGGTCCAGGTGGTCCCGCACTTCGGCGGGGTGCTGATCACGATGTCGCCCGGCCGGAAGGTGAAGCCGCGCCAGCGGGCGCTGTCGTAGACCCTGGCGCGATAGCGGACCAGCTCCCGCTCACCCACCGCTCACTCCTCGCCGCGGTCAACTCTGCCGGCAGCGCATTGTGCCGAACGGCCGGCGGAGGCCGGGTCCGCGCGGGACCCGGCCTCCGTGCTCGCGGTCGGGGTCAGCAGTCGGGGTCGGGCTCGGAAGCCGGCGCGGCGCCACGCCGCCGAAGCCTGCCAAGCGTGGCCACCAGGCCGGTGGCGATCAGCAGGGCCGCAAGGCCGAGGGGCACCGGCCCATGGGCGGCCGAGGAAACGCGAGCGCCGGCGAGCGCGCGCATCGCCTGGACCGAGGTTGCCGGGGTCGAGCCTGCACCGGCGGACCGCGGTGCGTCGCCCGTCAGCGCGGCGGCTCCGCCGGCCGGAGCAGCGCGGTCAGACCCGCTGGTGTCCTGCGGCGGGGCCGGCGTGGATGCCGAGCTGCGGTCGGCGGCCTCGTGCGGCGACGAGTCCTCGCGGCACTCGTCGGCCGCGGTCTCGCCGGTCTCGTTCTCGGCGCCGGTCCCGGCCGCGGGCTCGCCGTTGGTCCCCGGTGCGTCCTCATGGCAGGTGGGGGGCGGCGGTGGTGGGGGAGTGGTCTCCTGCTCGGCGGCCTCCTCGGAGCATTCGTGCTCGGGCGTCTCGCCGGTCCCGACCTCCTCGTCAGAGGACGACGCAGGTTCGCCATTCTCGCCCGGGGTGTCCTCGGAGCAGTCGGATGGAGGCGGCGCCGGGCAGGACGCCTGGCTCTTGGCGTAGGAGATGAAGACCGTCCCCTTGACCAGGGCCGCCAGCGGGCCGTTCGTCGGGAAGTCGATTCTGACCGAGCTCGCCGTCTGGGTGGGCGGCGCGGTGGACTGATCGACCCTGGTGTAGTCGACGGTCACCGTGGCCAGGCCGCCGAAGTCGGTGGCGACGTTGTGCGGGTTGTCGATCGGCACCGTCTGCCCGGCGATCGAGAGGGTGAGGATGGTCGCGGACCCGTCGGTCGCGGCGGGATCGCAGCCCGCGGAGGTCCTGGCCGTCAGCAGGGTGGCGTGGACCAGGTCCTTGCCGCCGGCCCCGCCGGGGAGCAGCCGCACCGACGCCACCTGTGACGTCGACGAGGTGGTGTGACCCGTGGTGTCGTTGACGACCTTCTCGGTGAGGACCTTGAGATCCAGCAGCGGAGCCGCCGGCACCTTGAGGTTGCACAGTGGCAGGCCGGCCGCCGCCGTGGTTCCGTCCTTGGTGGCGGGGACGTTTCCGGTGTCGCACACGCCGGAGTCGGCCGGGATGAGCACGATGCTGCCCAGGAGCGTGAGCCCGGTGGGGGAGTACAGGGCTGCCGCACGCCCGTTCCCGCTGGCGCCCCCGTCCGCAGCCGAGCCGGTGGAGGTGGCCTTCGCCTTGGTGTCGGCCTGGGCCGGCTGCGGGAGCGACCGCGCCCCGGCCAGTCCCACGCCGGCGACGATCGCCAGCCCCAGCGGCATCACCCGATGCAGGCGCCGCGCCCCACGGCCCCCTTGCACGATCCCGACAGACATCCGATACCCTCCTCACCCGCCGGCGTCAGGCGTCCTCGATGCCCGTCGCCACCGCATGGCGACACAGGCTGTCGCTGATGATGACAGGCGCCGGCACGCGGACGTTGCGGAGGGATCGCACGCCGTCGCCATCCCTGCGCCCGAGCGGAGCCGGTCAGCAGGTCTGGGTGAAGCTCCCGGCGCCATAGCCCATCTGGAACTGCGCTCCGGGCGCGCCGGAGGGCAGGTAGGGGCAGAACCCGTAGGCACCGAGAACGCGGCTCTGACTGGCGCCGTAGCCGCTGGAGCCGTTGCCCCAGATGACGCGCTCGGTCCCGCCCATCCAGACGCGCGTCATGTCGGTCGGCTGCATGCCGGTGGTGTATGTGGTCACGCTCGAGGACACCACCCGGTTGCGCGAGTAGGTGACGCTCACGCTGACGTGCACGGCAGGCACGCTGACCACCGCCGCAGCTGCCGGCGCAGGCGCCGCGGCGCTCACCGACGCGACGGACATGGCAGCGAAGCTCAGCGCACCTGCGGCGGCGATCTTCTTCCAGTTGGTCATGACGGTTCCCTCCAGAGTTCCGGTCGCACGCCGCGTGGCCGCAGAGTGGGTTCGCATGACGCGCAGCCTATGAGGCGTGTCTGACATTCCTGTCTCGCGCCGGCGACGGACCTGACGGATCCGTGTGCCCCTCTGGTTCGGCGCCGCAACGCCGATCTCAGGGACGGCCGGGTGCACGCACCAGGAGCGCGCCGGGTCGAGCCCCGACGCGCCCTTGACGGTGCGGTTCAGTTGACTAGGTGACAATCAGCGCGGTGACCATGCCGAGCATCCCGGTGTCGCTCTCCGCATGGCTCAGGATGTGGCAGTGCCAGGCCCAGATCCCGGGCATGTCGGCGTGCACCAGCACGGTGTACCGCTCGCCGGGGGCCACCGTGACCGTGTCCGCCATCTGTGGGCTGGCCAGTGCGTAGCCGTCCTTGGCGATGACCAGCTGGGGCATGCCGTGGAGGTGCATGGGGTGGATCATCTGGCCCTCGTTCATGTAGTCCACGAGCAGGTAGTCACCCAGCCTGGCGGTGATCGGCGAGGTGGCGGGGAATGACTTGCCGTTGAGGCTCAGGCCGATCACCCCGCCGTCGTTGAGCATGATCGGCACCTCCTGGGTGACTGTGACGCCGGCGGGAAGCGGCTCGTGGCCGACCAGGAAGGCGCCGGCGAGCCCGTCGGACACCTGGTGCATGGCGAAGTCGTGCGAGTGGTACATCCCGACCGCGACGTCGTTGGCCGTGAATGCGTAGGTGAAGCTCTGGCCCGGCTTGATGGGCGGTTGCGTGATGTCGGGAACGCCGTCCATGGCATTGGGAACGCGGATGCCGTGCAGATGCAGCACGGTGGACTGCGGCAGCCTGTTGGTGAGGACGATCCGCACCTTGTCGCCGACGTTGACCCTGATGGTGGGTCCGGGGACGGTGCCGTTGTAGGTCCAGGCCTGGACCACCTTGCCGGGCGACACCTCCCAGGGGGTGACCGCGGCGGTGAGGTCGAATTCCTTGGTGCCGTCACTCAGCACCGTGGGGGCCATGAGCTGGGCGCCCAGCCCGGCGGTCCTGGCCGGGAAGGCCTTGGTGGGCCCGGCCATCGCCGTGTCCATCTGGTCCACGGTCGTGGGGGCGGAGCTGGGGTCGCCCATGTTCATGGTGGTGCTCGACGAGTTCCTGGCGTCCGACGCGGCGCCGGGGTCGGCGGGTGGGGGATACCCGCAGCCGGCCACCATCAGTCCGAGCGCGACCACTGCGCCCGGCACCAGGACCCGGGTCAGGCCGGCCATCTCCTATGCCTCCGCGAGCCGGCGGCCGGAGATCTGCTCGATGGAGATCCTGATCCAGTGCGCCGGCGCCGCCACGGCCCAGGAGCGCAGCGGACCGCGCTGCAGGCGCACCACCTCCTCCGGTTCGGTCACCGCGCGGGCGGTGCCATGCACCAGCACGCTCCATCCCGTATGGAAGAGGGGCCGGTTCGAGTCCACCTCGAACGCCACCGGCGCGCCCCCGCCCAGTGCCGAGAGAGTGCCCCCCGCGGCGGTGCAGAAGACGATCGACCCCGCCTCGGCGAGGTAGTTGACCGGCAGGATGGTGGGTCGGCCGCCGGCGATGAAGGCCACCCGCCCCACGTACGACTTGTTCTCCAGGTACTGAAGCGACTCCTCGCGGCTCAACTCACGGGTACGACTGTGGACGGCTTCCATGTTTGGTTTCCTTCAGGCTGACGGGCTGCGATCGCCCTGGCGGCAGCCGGCCGGCTCGAGGACGGTCCCCCACCGGGGACACACCGATGGTCAGCCCCTGGCGATCGTGCGGCCAGGGTCCAGCGTCCCCGGTATTCGAGGACCTTCGGCGGTTCCCGCGGTGCAGGATGGAGCCGTGGAGCGAGGCCAGTACCCGCGCCGGTGGGCGATGGACGCCGTCCTCGCCGACGGCGCCACCGTCCATGTCCGGCCCATCCGCGAAGACGATGCCCAGGGCCTGGTGACCTTCCACGCCGGGCTGTCGGCGGAGACCGTGCGACGGCGCTTCTTCGGCCTGCATCCGGTCCTCAGCCAGGGCGAGGTGCACCGCTTCACCACCATCGACTACGTGGACCGCATGGCCTTCGTCGCCGTCGGCGGTGAGCAGATCGTCGCGGTGGCCCGGTTTGACCGGCTGCCGGCGACGGCCGAGGCCGAGGTGGCGTTCGTGGTCGCTGACGCCGAGCAGGGCAGGGGGCTCGGCAGCCTGCTGCTGGAGTATCTGGCGGCCCGCGCCCGCGAGTGCGGGATCACCCGCTTCGTCGCCGAGACCCTGTTTGACAACCGTTCCATGCTCGAGGTGTTTCGCCGGGCGGGATTCGTCGAGACCACCAGGACCGACCACGGCGTGATCCTGGTGACGCTCGACATCGAGCCCACCGGAGCCTCGCTCGCGGCCATCGAGGCGCGCGAGTGGTCGGCGGGGGTCCGCTCCGTGGTCCGGTTGCTGCGACCCCGCTCCGTCGCTGTGGTCGGCGCCGGACGCAACCCGGCCGGGATCGGTCACACCATCGTGCGCAACCTGCTTGAGGGCGGTTTCCGCGGGACGGTCATCCCCGTCAACTCCGGGGCCACGGAGATCGCCGGGTTGCCGGCGGCACCCTCGGTCGAGGCTGCGCGCGGGCCTGTTGACCTCGCCCTCATCGCCGTCCCGGCGCCGGCGGTGCTGGCCGTGGTCGAGGAGTGCGCGCGCGCGGGCGTCCACGGCCTGGTGGTCATCTCCTCGGGGTTCGCCGAGACCGGTCCCGACGGCGCCACCATGGAGAGGGCCGTGGTGGCGGCGGCGCATCGCGGTGGCATGCGGCTGATCGGGCCCAACTGCATGGGCGTCATCAACACCGCCGAGGACGTCCGCCTCGACGCCACCTTCGCGCCCACGCGGGCCATCCCGGGAGGGATCGGCTTCGCGTCTCAGTCGGGGGCGCTCGGCATCGCTCTGCTGGAGCGGTCCCGGGCGCTGGGGCTGGGCCTGTCCGCGTTTGTCAGCATGGGCAACAAGGCCGACATCAGCGGGAACGACCTGTTGCGCTACTTCGAGCAGGATGCGGCCACGCGCGTGGTGCTGCTCTACCTCGAGTCCTTCGGCAATGCGCGGACGTTTGCGCGTGTCGCCGGCCGGGTGTCCCGGCGCAAGCCGATCGTGGCTCTGAAGGCGGGCAGGACGGCGGCGGGGACACGCGCGGCCGCCTCCCACACCGCCTCCATGGCGAGCCCCGACGTGGCCGTCGACGCCCTCTTCCGCCAGGCCGGAGTCATCCGCGTGGAGACGGTCGAGGAGATGCTCGACGCCGGCGCCCTGCTCGCCCACCAGCCGCTGCCGGCGGGCAGGCGCATGGCCATCCTGGGGAACGCCGGTGGTGCCGGAATCCTGGCCGCGGACGCCGGCGCCGGCGCCGGTCTCGAGGTGCCCGAGCTCGGTCCGCACACCACCGCCGCGCTGCGCGCGCTGGCCGGCGCCAATGCGGGCGTGAGCAATCCCGTCGACCTCGGCGCCGGCGCCGGTCCGGAGGTCTACGGCCGGGCGCTGACCACCCTGCTGGCGAGCGGCGAGATCGACGGCTGCGTCGTCGTCGTGGCACCGGTCGCGGGCACGGATGTCGACGCCGTGGCGGCCGCCGTGTCGATGGCGCAGACCGGCCGGCACCCCCTGGTGTTCGTCCATCTCGCCCGCGACGACGTGCCCGCGCCGCTGCGGGGCGGCGCCGCCGAGATCCCCTGCCTGCCATTCCCCGAGCGGGCGGTGCGCGCCCTGGGCCGGGCGGCGGCCTACGCAACCTGGCGCGCCCGCCCGCCGGGCACCCCGCCGCACCTCGACGGCATCGACGCGGCCGCGGCCGGTCTCCTCGTCGCCGCCCACCTGTCCTCGCAGCCCGGGGGCGGGTGGCTTGGTCCGGTGGCGGCAGGGGAGCTGCTCCGAAGCTTCGGAATCCCCACTCTCGAGGCGCGCGTCGTGGAGTCGGCCGCCGAGGCTGGGCGCGCCGTGACGGAGCTGGCGGGTCCGGTCGCACTCAAGCTGGTCTCCGACACCATCGTGCACAAGACCGATGTCGGCGGCGTCGTCCTCGACGTCACCGACCCGGGCGCCGCCGCCGCGCACTTCACCGAGCTGCAGGGGCGGATCGGCGGTGCCATGAGCGGCCTGCAGGTGCAGCGCATGGCGCCGGTCGGGGTCGAGGTCATCGTCGGGGTCGTCAATGACGCGCTCTTCGGGCCGTTGGTGCTGTTCGGCAGCGGCGGCGTCGCCGTCGAGATCCTCGGCGACCGCGCCTTCAGGATCCTGCCACTGACCCGCGGCGACGCCTCGGACCTGGTTCGGGCGACCCGGGGCTCAGCCCTGCTGCGCGGCTATCGCGGCGCACCGGCGTGCGATGTCGATGCCCTCGAGGACCTGCTGCTCCGGGTGGGGCGGCTGGCCGAGGAGGTTCCGCAGCTGGCCGAGATGGACCTCAACCCGGTGGTCGTCTCGCCGGCCGGGTGCGTGGCCGTCGACGCGCGCATCCGGCTGGTGCCGTGGCACCTGGCCGCCGAGCGCTCGGTCCGCCGGATCCGCTGACCCGGGCCGGCCCGGTCCGTCAGGGCCACCCCTCGGTGGTCTCCGGGCCCGGACGGCGCCGCGCCATGTAGGCCGCGGCCTCGGCCCGGCGCGAGAGGCCGAGCTTCATGAGGATGTTGCTGACGTAGTTCTTGATCGTCTTCTCGGCCAGGTGGATCTGCTCGGCGATGGCGCGGTTGGTCATGCCCTCGGCCACGAGGTCGAGGATCCGGCGTTCCTGGCTGGTCAGCTCGCCGAGGCCGTCGCCGGGCACCCCGGTGTACTCCCCGCGCAGCCGGGCGAGTACCCGCGTGGTCACCGCGGGGTCGAGGAGCGACCGGCCGGCCGCCACCTCGCGGACCGCGCCCACCAGGTCGGAGCCCAGGACCTGCTTGAGGACGTAGCCGTTGGCGCCGGCGAGGATGGAGCTGAAGAGGGCCTCGTCGTCGGCGTAGGCGGTCAGCATCAGCACCCGGGTGTCGGGAAGGTCGCTGCGGATGTCGCGGCAGGCCTCGATGCCCGACCGGCCCGGAAGGCGCACGTCCATGATCACGATGTCGGGCCGCAGGCGCCGAGCCACTTCCAGCGCCTCCTCGGCGTTGCCTGCCTCGCCCACCACCCGGTAGCCGGGGATCGCCTCCAGCAGGCTGCGCAGGCTGCGGCGGACCAGTTCGTGGTCGTCGCACACCACGATCTCGACGATTCCGTCCCTGGGAGCCTCGGTCATGGGGCAACTCTAGGCGCGGCGGCCGCGGCGACGGCCGGGCCGATGGTCCCATCCGGTCCGTGCCGGGCGGCTCTATCCCCGGAACCGGGCGGCGGTGATGATCGGGGAACGCTCCGGCGCCACCCCCACCGAGGTCCCGTGCTCCTCTCCGACTTCGTGCTGATCCCCCTCCCCATGGCGGCGGTGGTGGCGCGCCTGGAGTCCGGTGCCGCCGGCAGACTCGGCGACCACGCCACCGCGGCGGAGGCCGACGTCCGGCCGCTGCGGGTGGACGCCCGCCCGGAGGCCTCGGACCGTCGCCTTCTCGGCGAGCAGGTCGAGATCACGCTGGGGATGCCCCGTCAGCAGGGCGACGGCCGGCTGATGCTCGCCATCCGCTGGGTTGGCACCGGCCCGGCGGGATCCGTCTTCCCCGTGCTGGACGGCGACCTGGAGCTGGCCACGGTCGGTGCCGAGGCCACGCAGGTGACCCTCTTCGGCCGCTACCAGCCCCCGCCGCCGCCTCTCGGCGTCAGCTCCGACCGCCTCCTGGTCCACCGCGTCGCCCAGTCCACCGTTCGGGCCTTTCTGCGGCGGCTGGGCGCCGCCATCTCGGCGCCGGCACCGGCCGGCGCCTCGCCGGCCTGACCCAGCCCGCCGCCCTGGGGCCAGGGTCGCGGTCAAGGGCTCACGCTCTATCGTGAGGAGGTGGCGGACCTCTCCGACCTGTCCATGGACGTCGTGCTCCACCGCCTCGTGGAGCTGGCCGTGGCCACCACGGGAGCGCGGTACGGCGCCCTCGGCGTGCTCGGTGACGACGGGAGCCTGGACGACTTCATCACTGTGGGCGTCTCCGCCGAGGAGCGGGCGGCCATCGGCGAACTCCCCCACGGACGCGGCGTCCTGGGGCTGCTGATCGACCATCCGGTGCCGGTGCGCATCGACGACCTCGGTGTCCATCCCACCTCGGTCGGCTTTCCGCCGCATCACCCGCCGATGCGCACCTTCCTCGGCGCCCCGGTGATGGCCAGAGGAGCGGTCTTCGGCAACCTGTACCTCACCGAGAAGCAGGGTGGGGGGCCCTTCACCGATGAGGACGAGCGACGGCTGTCGGTCCTGGCCGCCTCCGCCGCGACCACCATCAGCAACGCCCACCTGCACGAGGAGACGGCGCGGCGCGGCCGGTGGGTCTCGGGGATCCGCGCCGTGGCGGCGGCCATCCTGGGCGACGAGAGCCCGGTCGAGACCCTCCGACTGGTGGCCCGCCAGGCCCGGGAGCTGGTCGACGCGGACGTGGCCGCCATCAGCGTTCCCGCCGAGGAGGCGGGCTGCATGGTGGTGGCCGCCGCCGACGGCGACACGGCGGGACCGCTGACCGGCATGCGGGTGCCCGTCGAGGGATCCGCGTCGGGTGATGTGGCCCGGCGCGGGGTGACCAGCATCTTCGACGACGCCATGTCATCCGAGGAGACATTCCACCCCATGGTGGCCGCCGGGCGGATGGGGCCGTCCGTCTTCGTTCCCCTCACCGCCCGCGGCCAGGTGATCGGCACCCTGGTGGTGGCCCGGCACCCCGGACGCGGGCGGCTGACGCCGGACGACGCCGCCAACCTGGAGTCGTTCGCCGACCAGGCAGCGCTGGTCCTGGAGAGCGGTCGGGCCCAGCAGGAGCGGCGCCGGCTGGGCCTGATCGAGGATCGCGAGCGCATCGCCAAGGAGCTCCACGACGGGGTCATCCAGTCGCTCTTCGCAGTCGGGATGGGCCTGCAGGGCACCGCCGCGATGATGACCGACGCGCGCGTCGCGGACCGCCTCCAGGAGGCGATCGGCGAGATCGACCGGGCCATCGGCGACCTGCGCAACTACATCTTCGGGCTGCGCTCCCACGCCCACTCGGGCGGCCGGCTGCTGGAGGCGCTCGACCGCCTGGCGCACGACTTCGAGCGGCGCACGGGTGTCGTCACCGTCGCCGACCTGGAGGCGGCGGCAGAGGCGGTGCTGGACCGGCACTCCGACACCATCGTCCAGATCGTGCGGGAGGCGATGTCCAACGTTGCCAGGCACGCCGGGGCGCGCACCTGCCGCCTCAGCGTCCGCCGCGAGGGGGCGGCCGCGGTGGTCGTGATCGACGACGACGGCCATGGCTTCGACACCGGCCTCGCGCATGACGGCATGGGGCTGTCCAACCTGCGCGCCCGTGCCCGCGCCATCGGCGCCGACCTGCGGGTGTCGAGCACGCCGGACGAGGGGACGGAGGTGCGGCTGCGCGTCGGGGGGCTGTCCGAGGCTGGGGGCTCAGCCCTGGGGACGGCCTGACCCGGCAACGGGGATTGGAGTGGCGACCGGGGGCGCCGTCTCGGCCTCGTCGCGCTCGGGCAGGGCGCCGGAACCCTCGGGAGGCGCCGATCGCTGCGCCGGGGATGGCTTGGGGTCGTTGCCGGGCGGCTGCCGGCGCTGCCGCGTGAGGCGGAGCAGCAGGACGGCGCCCACGCCGCCAAGGACGGCCAGGGCACCGGCAATCGTGAAGGGGGCCAGGGAGGCGCTCGACACCACCGTGGGATGGCGCGGAACCGCCGGCGCATCCACCTGCCAGGGCACCGTGGCATTGACGGTGGGCTGTCCGTCGCGGAGCACGGAGACCGCCACGGTCATGGATCCCGGGGAGGTGAGGGTGACCGGCTGGCTGATCGGACCACTTCCCGCCGGGCCCAGGTCGAGGACGCGCGCGATGACCGCGGGTCCTGACAGGCTCACCTGGACGTTGGTGATCGGGCCTGGAGCCGGCCGGCGTCGGCTCACCGCGGTGACGTCGATGATGTTGGCTCCGGGCAGGTTGGGCCGCAGCGCGACCCGGATCTGCAGGTCGGCAGGTGTGGTCGTCAACGCGAACGCGGACGCGGCCGGCAGCGGCTCAAAGGTCGCACCGCGGGCGGGCTGGGTGCCGCCGAGGACGATGGCGACGCCGATGACCGCCAGCCCTCCGGCGGCCTCGATGGCCAGCGTGCGCGCCCGCGGTGAGCGCGGGTGCCAGGCCAGGCGCCTTCCCAGGGCGACACCGCCCCCGATGGCGACGGCGTGGTAGAGGCCGAAGGCACCGACCAGAATGACTGCCACCACCTTGATGATCAGGAGCGTTCCATAGCTGGTGGAGAGCAGCGCGGTGACGGTCTCGACCTGATCGCCGGCGAGCAGCAGGCCGGTGGCGATGGCGGCCAGGAAGGAGAGGGCGGCGACGGGGGAAAGGGCGCGCAGCAGCGCCGCCCGGGCCGGCCGCCGCTCGGCGGCGCGCAGGCGCAGCAGGAGCAGACACCCCGCGACGAGGCCACCGGCCCAGGCCCCGACGGTCACCAGGTGGGCTCCGCGCAGGAGGACGCCCCCGGCGGTGATGGCCTCGGCGGCACCGTTGTGGCCCTCGGCCGCCGCCACCAGGGCGTCGGCCACGCCGAGCACCGCGCCCACCCAGAGCAGCGGCGGCCGGGGGCCGGGGTCGCCGGCCAGGCCCTGTCGAAGCAGCATGGCCAGGGAAGCACCGAGGCCGAGCACAAGAACCGCCGACACGATCCAGAGGTGGCCGAAATCGGTGGATGCCAGCAGGCCCCCCAGGCCGCTCCCGTCGGGAAGCTTGGCCGCCGTCATCAGGAGGAGACCGACCTCGGCGACCGCCATGACGACCAGGGCGACAAGGCCCAGGCGCACCAGCGGTGGCTTCAGCGCCACCGCCTCGAGGGCGGGTCGCCGCATGCGCGGCAGCACCAGCAGGCACAGCGCCAGGACCCCGAGCAGGACGGAGAGGCCGCCGCGGTCAGCGAAGCGAAGCCCCGACTCCACGGCCGAGGCCGACTGCGCCGTGGCCTGCTCGGGGGCCAGGGTCGAGCTCCCGCCGATCCCGAAGACGATCGAGCCCTGGGTGCGATGGAAGTCGACCTGGTCGAGAATGTTGTAGCTGAGGCGGTAGGCGTCGTTGGGCAGGTGCGGGATCGTCACGATCAGGACCGTCGGCCGAGCCGGGTCGACACTCTTGTCCACCCCCTCGATGCGCCGGTCCTCGGCGTCCTTCAGGGTCAGGAGGGCCAGCGGCGGGCTGACGTCGCGGGTGAAGTGGAGCTCGATCCGTCCTGGCGAGGAGGCGACGGCGCTGCCGTCGGCCGGCGAGCTGTCGACCAGCTCGGTGTGCGCCGACACCGGGACCGCGCGAAGGGCGCCGAGGACGGCCAGGGTGGCCGCGGCGAGCAGTCGGCAGCGCCACCGCCGCGCCGGGCGGCCGCGAACCACGCGACTGGCCCTGGACGGGCACTCGGTCGAGATGGGTGCCGTCGGCGAGGACGATGTCGACGACGGAGCCTGGAATTCTTGCGCCCCCAACATTGCCGTAGATGATGCTGTAGAACGTGCCGTCGGTGTTGGCGCGCCCGGTTCTCCTCGACCTGGGCGCCCACCGGGCAGCCATCCGTGCGCATCGCTGAGCCGTACGGAACGGGGCCGTTACCACCGTGTCACTGGTCCGTACCGGATGCGTACCGGATTGCGTCCGTGGGGCGCCTCAGGTAATACTCCGCGCCGGATGGGTTGACACGCGATCGGACCAGAGGGGGGGACAATGAAGCGCGGCACGACACCGGCGGACATCGGCGCCCTGGAGGCGGACGCCGGCGGGCTCGCGATCGAGCGCTGGCTGGCTCTGGCCGTCGCCGCCGCCAGCGTGGCACCGGCGCTCACCGGTTTCGCCGGCGAGACGGACAGGATCGCTTTGCTGGTGCGCTCACTGATTCCGGCGCTGGTCCTGGTGACTGCCGTCCTGGCCCCGGTACCCGCCGCCCTGGCCGTCACCGTGCTGGCGCTGGCGGCCACCGCCGTCGCCGCCGTGGCGCGGCCCGCCGAGCGCCCCATGTTCATGGTCTCCGGGCTGATCGTGATCGTGGCAGCCGGCGGTCAGCTGGCGGCGGCCCGTCACCTCCGCCCCCGCCTGATCGCCGTGTCGGGGAGCCCGGTACCGGCGACCCGCGTGGCGTCGCCGCCGCCGCCGCGGGCGGCCGCCAGGCCGCGGACGGCGTCCGCGCCGCCCATCGCCCGGCCCGGCGGCTGGCATCGTCTGAGCCTGCGTCAAACCGAGGTGCTCGACCTGATGCTCGCCGGTCTGACCGCGCAGCTCATCGGTGATCGCCTGGGCATCAGCAAGCGGACCGTCGAGACCCACGTGGCCGCCGGCTACGCCAAGCTGGGCATGGCCGACGGGCGGCACCTGATGCTCCGCTGCCGCATGCTCGACCGCGAGCTGGCGGGCGCGCCGCAGCCCCCGGCGGCCGACTCTCTCGCCGCCGCCGGTGGCCTCGACGCCGACCATCCGTACGTGGTACGGATGCCGGTCGGGGGGCTCCGCCACGCGGGGTCGACGGCCGGCGTCGGGCTTGCCACGAGGTGACGGCGCAACGGGCGGCCCTGGGCCGGGCTGACGCCGCCGCGGATCCCTCGGGTCGGGTCAGCGCGACCTCGCTCAGCTGGGCCTGCGCGCTCGGCGTGGTGGCAGCGGTCATCCTCAAGCTGGCGTCGCCGGTGGACACCACGTCCGTGGTCGTCGTCATTCCCATCGTCATCGCCGGCCTGTTCCTGACGCCCAGCACGGCGCTCCTGCTGGTCGCCCTGGCCTGTTGTGGCGAGTTCGCCGAGCGGCAGTTGGGCATCGAGTCGACTGCCCAGGCCGTCACCGACGCCACCGGCTTCCTGGTGGCGGTGCCCGTGTGCCTGGCCATCGGCACCCGCCTGGGAACCCGCGGCCTGCTGCAGGCCGCCCCGGGTCCGGCACCGCTGTCACGACGCCAGGCCGAGGTTGTGGACCTGGTGCTCGAGGGCCTCTCGGCGCGTCAGATCGCGCGCCGGCTCTCCCTCACCGATCGCACCGTGGAATCCCACACCTCGAACGCCTACGCCAAGCTCGGCGTCCATGACCGGGCCTCGCTGATGGCCCTCTACCGTCCCGAGACGCCACCGGAGACGCCGCCGGCCCGCCGCCGGTCGCGCCTGCGCATCGTCCCTCCACCCCGTTGAGCGGTGGCCCCCTGACGACAAAGGACCGGCGCTCCCCACGCATCGCGTGCGGTTGCGCCGGCCCCCTGTCCTCCCCACCCCCCCCGGGGAGCAGCGACAACCACCATCGCGGGTGGCCGTCAGGCGATCATCCGACGATGAGCACGCCCTGCATCGGCTGGTCCGGGAACCCGGCAGTCGACAGCGCCGCCACCTGGTCGGTGGCCGCGACGTACTTGGCATGGAGAGTGCAGAAGTAGCGGTAGACGCCCGCCCGCAGGGTGAGCGTCCTGGTCTCGTTGGCCTTTGGGGCCACCAGCGCCGTGAAGGGGGTGAAGCGGTCCTCCCCGGGGACGAGCACGGCCCGCGGCAGCGCCCTGCTCAGGTTTCCCACTGGTTGCCAACCTCTCGTGTGGTTGCGACACGTCGACCGCGTTGTGCGGTCGAGCGCGCCAGACGAGTTGAGCCTAGTGCGGTGACGGTGGCGCACCATCCGAGTCCCATTCGGGACCCATGAAGTCGAGTACCGTATGGGCCGCCCACCAGCTCGACCGTACGTGCCGGTACGGAGCGTCCATTGGGCGCCCGGGACCGCAGTCCCCTTGCGGATTCCGAAGGGATCTGGCCGTCCGGCGGCGGCTCGCCGGCTGGTGACGCGGTCCTCACCGAGACGTCGCTCGCAGCCGTATCCTCTCCCACCGCGGCGCCGACTTATGGTCGGAGGAGTGGGGCGGACCCAGCGGCCTCACCTCCCGGCATGCCCCGACACCGGCCGCAGGGCGCCCCTTCGATTCGCGCCGCCATCAGGAGTTGACGACCGTGATGAGAAATCACCGGCCGATTTCCGCCCGGACGGCGGCCGCACTGGGGGTGGCGTGTGCGCTGGTGGCCGCCATCGCCATCTGGGCCGACCCCTTTGTCCAGACGCCGGGCGCACCGCTCCAGACGGTCGCCGCTCGCTCCCTGGCTCTCTCTTCCCTCCTCCACCGGGGGGCGCCCGCTCCGGCCGCCGGCGCCGAGGCGTTGGCGCCGTCCCCGCCTGAGGCGCTGTCGGACGCGCCCACGGTGGCGGCCACCGCGGCCCCGCCCACCACCATCGCGCTCGGCCCACCGGTGAGGGTGACGGTCGTCACCCCCGCCCCCAGCGTGACCGTGGCGACCGTCACCGCTCCGCCGCGGCCGAGCTCGTCCCCGGACCCGCAGGACGTGGCCCCGCCGCGGCCGCCGCGGCCCGGCCCCAGTCCGTCGCCGCCGGCCGGCCCCGCCCCGACGCAGCGGCCGCCCTCGCCGTCGCCATCGCCGAGCCCCTCGCCCAGCCCCCAGCCGGGCCGATGAGCCCTCATCGTGGACGGCCGGCTCCGCGCGACCCCTTCGCCCGGCCGGCCCGCAGCGCGGAGGCGACGGAGCGCGATCACGGGCTGACCAACCTCCGGCGGATGACCGTCGCGGCCGCGGCCGCGTCCGCGGGCCTCACCTCGATCCTGACGCTGGCAACCGCCCTGGGGGCGCCGGGCGCCTCGCCCGCGGCGGCGGCCACGGGTCAGACCGACGCATCCGACCAGCTGGTCGTGCTCGACGCGCCGGCTCTGGTTCCGAGCGGCGGGTCGGGTGCCGACACCGCACACCCCCTTGCCGCACCCGAGACGGCCGCGGCGCCCGCCGCGGCCGCCACCGCGGCCAGCGTGCCGCCCTCCGCCACCGGGCCGCGGCCACCGTCGATCCCGCCCCAGGCCGTCACCGCAGCCCCGCGCGCCGCTCCGCCGCCGGCGGCGGCGCCCAGGGTCACGCCGCGACCGGCGCCCGCTCCGACGCCTCACGCGGCGCCGCCGCCGCCGCCACCCCCGCCCCCCAAGCCGGTCTGCCCGTCAGGTCAGACGCAGTGCTGACTCCGCCGCCGGCGGTGGACACGTGGCGGGCACTGGGCACCGGGATCCATCTGGCGGTTGCCCACGGACCCGCGCTCACGTCCGCGCGCCGGGTGGTGGAGGAGACGCTCGACGCCATCGACTGCAGCTGCAGCCGATTCCGGCCGGACTCCGAGCTGGAGCGGGTCAATGCCCGGGCCGGCGATTGGGTGGCGGTCAGCCCGCTCCTGGGACGCGCCCTCGAGGTCGCCCTGGATGCGGCCGCGGTGACGGGAGGTCTGGTCGACCCCACGGTCGGAGAGGCGGTCCGCGCCGCCGGGTACTCGGTGACGTTCGGCGACCTGCCACCGGTTGGTCCGGCACTCCGGCTGCTGGTGCGTCCCGCCCCCGGCTGGCGCGCGGTCGAGCTCGACGTGCCCGGCGGCCGGGTCCGCCTGCCGCGGGGCGCGCGGCTGGACCTCGGCGCCACCGCCAAGGCCCTGGCGTCGGATCTCGCGGCGGAGGCGGCGCACCGGGCCATCGGCGGTGGCGTGCTGGTCAGCTGCGGCGGCGACATCGCCGTCGCCGGCGAGCCGCCCGAGGGCGGCTGGATCGTCCGCGTGACCGAGTTCAGCGGCGCGTCCGTCGACGCCCCGGGGCAGACGGTCGCGGTGTTCCAGGGTGGCCTGGCGACCTCGGGAACGACCGCGCGGCGCTGGATCCGTGGCGGCGTCGAACTGCACCACATCATCGATCCCAGCACCGGCCTGCCGGCACCTCCCCACTGGCAGACCGTCACCGTGGCCGGGGCCACCTGCGTCGACGCCAACCTGGCCGCGACGGCCGCGGTGGTGCTGGGCCCGGGCGCCGTCGCCTGGCTCGCCGAACGCAGAATGCCGGCACGGCTGGTGCGGCGCCAGGACGGTTGCGTGCTCCGGGTGCCCCCCTGGCCGGCGGAGGCGCTGGCGGCGTGACGCTCGGCGTCTCCACGCCGAGCCCGCTGTGGTTCGCGACGCGTGCCCTCGGCACCGTCTGTCTGATCCTGCTCACCCTGGTGGTGGTTCTGGGCATTGTCACCGCGGTCCGCTGGGAGAGGCCCCTGTGGCCCCGGTTTCTCACCTCCGGGCTCCACCGCAACCTCAGCCTGTTGGTGGTGCTGCTGATCCCCCTGCACGTGCTCACCTCCGTCCTCGACCCGTTTGCGCACCTGGGATGGCGCGATGCGCTGGTCCCGTACGGGTCGGCCTACCGGCCGGTCTGGCTCGGTCTGGGCGTCGTCGCCACCGACATCCTGGTTGCGCTGATCGTCACCAGCCTGCTCCGGCCGTGGATCGGGCACGGCGTCTGGCGGCTGGTGCACTGGCTGGCCTATGCCTCCTGGCCCGTCGCCGTCCTCCACGGCCTGGGGACGGGCAGCGACGCCCGCGCCTGGTGGTCGGTCGGCATCACCGGTGCCTGCCTGGCCACCGTGGCGCTGGCCATCGCCTGGCGGCTGGACCTGGCGGAACTCAGCCCTGGCGTCCGCCGGGGCGTCGGCCTCGCCGTCCCCGCCGGCTGCCTGTGGCTCTGCGTCTGGGCGGTTCGCGGGCCCATGGCGCCGGGGTGGGCGCAGGCCTCCGGCACGCCGTCGGGCCTCGGCAGCGGCTCGACAGCGGTGTCCGCCGCGCCGCCCGCCGACGGCGCCATCAACCACCTGGTCACCGGCCGCGTCGCCCCGGCTCCGGGCCAGCCCGGCCGCCTCGTCCTCCAGGACACCAGCGACCGCTCCCTCGTCCTGCTGGTCTCACCGGCCACCACCGTGACGGGCCCGCTCCTGGTGGTCTTCCGCTCCGGCGCCCAGCTGTGCGCCACCCCGGTGGTGATCACCGGCAATACCGTGGACGGCCAGTGCGGCACCGTCCGCGTCACCGTCTACATGTCCGGCGACACCAGCCACGTGTCGGGTCAGTTGGTCACCACCGGCCCGCTGCGATGACGCTGTCGCAGTGGGAGGACGCCGAGGGCGGCCTGCGGCTGCTCTCAGGTCCGGCCCGCACCGAGGGCCTGGCGGGCCACCTCGGCCGTCTGGGTCGGCGGCCCACCGGTGGCGACTGGCTCATCGGCGCTCTCGAGGCCAGCGGGCTGCGCGGCCACGGTGGAGCGGGCTTCCCGGTGGGCAGGAAGTGGCGCTCCATCGCCGATCGCCAGGCGGGTGCCGCGGTGGTGGTCAACGGCTCCGAGGGCGAGCCCGCCAGCCACAAGGACCGGCTCCTGATGGAGTGGCGCCCCCACCTGGTGCTCGACGGTGCGGTCATGGCGGCCGAGTCGCTGGGCGCCGCAGGGGTCACGGTGGTGCTCGCCAGGCCGTTCGAGGCGGCCCGTGCCGCGCTCGAGCACGCCATCGCCGAGCGCCGCCGGTCACGGTCCGAGCCCTTTCGCATCCGCGTTGTGAGCATTCCGCACCGGTACGTCGGCGGCGAGAGCTCGGCCGTCGTCAACCGCCTCAACGGCGGCCGCGGACTGCCGACCACGTCGCCGCCCAGTCCTCGCGAGCGCGGCCTCGACGGGCGGCCCACGCTGGTGCAGAACGTCGAGACCTGTGCCCACATCGCCCAGATCGGCCGCTTCGGAGCCGACCGTTTCCGCGCGGCGGGGACGGCCGCGTCACCGGGCACCGCGCTGTTCACCGTCAGCGGGGCGGTGACGCGGCCCAGCGTCGTCGAGCTGCCCTACGGATCGAGGCTCAGCACGGTGGTGAGCGGCGCGGGCGGCTACAGCCGCGAGCCCCAGGCCGTCCTCATGGGCGGGTACTTCGGTGCCTGGTTGCCCGTCGCTGCCGGCACCGACATGACCCTCGACGAGGAGGGTCTGCTGCCCCTGGGGGGCTCCGTCGGCTGCGGGGTCGTCAGCGTCCTTCCGGTGGGGGCCTGCGGGCTCGTGGAGACGGCCGCGATCTTCGGCTACCTGGCGGCCGAGAGCGCCGGCCAGTGCGGGCCCTGCGTTCACGGGCTGGCCTCGGTGGCCGAGGTGGTCGACCGCCTCGCCGGGGGGAAGGCCGCCGGCCGTGACCTGGAGCGCATCCAGCTCTGGTCGTCGGAGATCGCCGGCCGCGGCGCCTGCAACCACCCCGACGGAGCGCTCGGGCTGCTGGCCAGCGGGCTGCGCACCTTCGCCGACGACGTCCTCCGCCACACCGAGCGCGGTCCTTGCCTGGGCGCGGCCCGTCGCTCCGTGCTGCCGCCGGTGCCGGCGCGGCGCGCGCCATGACCCGGCACAGCCTCCGCCTCGACATCATCCGGTGCGACGGCTTCGGCTACTGCGCGGAGATCATCCCCGAGCGGATCCGGCTGGACAGCTGGGGGTATCCCATCCTCGATCCGCGCCCGCTCGACCCTCGGCTGCTCGGACTGGCACGGCGGGCCGTGGCCGAGTGCCCGCGAGTCGCGCTCTTCCTCGACGAGCCGAACCGGTGAGGGGGCCTCGGCGCGCTCACCCGTATCCGCGTGCAGCGCCGGAGCGACTTTTCGGTGTGGCAACGGGAAGACCATGACCGAGCCGGACGGCCTGGACGCCGGCATCTCCGCCGACGTGCTCGAGGGCCTCGCGGCTCTCCGCGCCGAGGCGGTGCTGTCCCCGCGACTGCTGGACCGTGTCGGCGCCAGGGCGGCGGTCGAGGGCGCCGTGGCGGAGGCGGGCCGGTGTGGAGGCGCGAGCCGGCCTGGCCGCCTGCCCCGGCTGCGACGCGGCGGGGTGGGGCTCGGCCTCGCCCTCGGCGCGGGAGTGGCCGTCCTCGCCGGCCTGGGCTGGAGCGCACCGGCGGGCTCGCCGCTGCACGAGGTCCGGCTGGCCCGCGAGCGCGTCGTCCTGGTCCTCACCGGGAACAGCCCGGCCCGGCAGTTGAGCTTCGCCGAGGACCGCCTGCGCGAATCGGGTGACCCGGCCGGCCGTCGCGCGTCGCTAATGGAGGCGCAGGCACTCCTCACGACTGCCGGCCAGTCGCTCCCGCAGCGCCCGGACGACCCATCCCGCAGGCGCTGGATGGAGGACGAGCAGGCGGTCGAGGCGGGACTGGCCGCCTCCGAGGGGCCCGCGTCGCATCCGGACGATGCGCCGTCGCCGGGCGCCTCGACGCCCCAGCCTGCCCCCGCCCGCGGCGGGGGGCTGCCGCCGGTCGTGGGCGAGGGCACGCCGCCGCAGCCTGGCGGCGAGGGCGCCGTCCACACGCCGGCACCGCGGCCCGACGACGGCCGGCCCTCCCCGAACCCCGACATCCGTACCGATCCGGAGGACCACGGCCCCCGCGGCGCTCCGCAGTCCAGTACCGAACCCGTACCGCACCGCACCCCTGGGTGAACTCGCGCAGGCCTCCAGGCCCTGCCATCCGTGTGTCCGTCATGATTCGGTCATAGATCCGAATCCATCGGGCGCTACCATGTGCCCGGTGGAACCACAATGTCCACCAGAGCGACGGGGGAACACCCGGGGGGGGTTGGACGTGGCGTTCAAGGCGGCAGCCGGGGGGCATGGTGCCGTCGTCGTCGGCACAGTGGCCTGCGCGGCCCTGGTGGTTGCGCCGACACTGATCACGGTCGCCGCGTCGGAGCATCCCAATCTCGGGATGATCGTCGTGGTGCCGGTCGTCGTGGCCGGCATCGTGCTGGGAGGTGTCCCGGCCACGCTGATTGCGCTGCTCGCCGTCGCCATGCGCGGCCTCGAGGCTGCCGCCGGTGCGGTCGGGGTCGCGCAGGCGGTCTACGAGGCGGCGGTGTTCGTCGCCGCCGGGTTGACGGGCGCCGCCATCCGCGTGGCCCACCTCCGGAGGGTCCGTCTCACCCTGCTGGTCAGCCCGGCGGTGAACACGGAGGTCGGTGCCGACGGGCCGGTGGCAGCCTCCCCGGCGACCAACGTGGCGGATGCGGTGACGGGGCGGCCAGAGGTGAACCCCGGCCTGGTCGCGGAGCCGGCCGCCACGGTCGACGAGGGCTGCTTCGCGCGGCAGACCGCCGCCCTCAGCCCGCGCCAGCGGCAGGTCGTCCGGCTGGCCATCGGCGGCCTGACGGCCCGCGGCATCGCGAGTCACCTGGGCATCGGCGAGCGGACCGTGGAAACCCATCTCGCCATTGCCTACGAGCGCATGAACGTGCACTCGCGGTCGGAGCTCATGGCCCGGTTCACCGCGGCGGTGTCCATCGCCTCGTGAGCCCTGCTGGGTGATCCGGTGCCTGATCGCGGGCGCGGCGGTGGCCGGCGTTCGAGGTCTGCCCGAGGCGTTCGACCGGGCCGGGGTCGAGGGTTGGGTCGAGACCTCCATCAGCGGCACGGTGGCGAGCTGCGCCGCATGGCGGCCGCACGTGGTGATCGCCGGGACGGCGCTGACCGACGGCTCCGTGGTCGAGCTGGTGGCCGCCGTCCGCGGCCGGTCGAGCGTGCCGCTGCTGGTCGTCGCTCCCGACACCACGCCGGCGGAGCGCGTCGAACTGCTCGATCGGGGGGCGGACGACGTCCTCGGCCATGCCGTCGCGGCCGACGAGACCATCGCCTACGTCCGGGCCGCGCTGGCCTGCGTCGGCCGCCATCTCGCCATGGTCGGCGCCCCCCCCGGGGAGCTGCGGGCGGGGGCGCTCTGGCTCGACCTGGTGGCCCGGCGGCGCGCAATGTGCGGGGAGCGCGAACTCTCGTTGACCCCGACCGAGTTCGACCTGCTCGCCCACCTCATGGCCCGCGAGGGCGTGGCCATCAACCGCGCGTCGCTGGTCAAGCAGGTGTGGGGCGACGGACCGCCACCGCGGTCCAATGTCGTGGACCGCCAGATCGGCGCACTGCGGCGCAAGCTGGAACCCGACGCCGCGGGATACCTGCAGACGGTGCCGCGGGTGGGCTACCGGCTACGCCGGGATCCCGTCGACGACATCCGGTGGCTGGCGCCCGCGCAGCCGCCGCGGGGCCCGGCGCCTTGACTCCGCGATGCGCGGCCGACTACATGGTCCCGTGGCCAAGCGGTCGACACGACCCGCGCTTCGGTGCCTGATTGCGGGCCCCTCGCTGGCCGGCAACCTGGAGCTGGCGTCCCATCTGCGGCGGGAGGGAATGGACCCGGTGGTCAGCTCCACGGCGTCCGAGGCCGTGGCCGCAGCCTGGAACTGGCGGCCGCATGTGGTCATCGCCGAGGCCGTGCCCACCGCCACCGCAGTGCTGCTGGCGCGGCGGCTCCGCGAGCTCTCACAGGCTCCCCTCCTCCTGGTCGATGCCCGGGCCGACCCGGCCGCGACCATCGCCCTGCTCGACGCCGGGGCGGACGCCATCGTCGGCGCACCCCTGGACCTGGGCGAGCTGGCCGCCCGCATCCGCGCCGCCCTGGCCCGGCTGGAGCGCTCCCGTCCCTCCGCCGAGCACGAGCGGGACATCCGGCAGGTCGGCACGCTGGTGCTGCACACGGCCGCGCGCGACGCCTTCTGCTCGGGCCGGGCGGTCCGGTTCACGGTCACCGAGTTCGACCTCCTCGACTACTTCATGACGCACACCGATGTGGTGCTGAGCCGGGGTGAGCTGCTCGACGCCGTGTGGGGGCAGTCGTCCACCGTCGGCTCCAACGTGATCGACCGGCACGTGCGAGCGCTGCGCCGCAAGCTCGGACCCGAGTGCGCCAGGAGCCTGGAGACGGTCTTCGGCTCCGGGTACCGGTTCCGGGCCTGACCGGGGGCGAACAGTGGGACCCGGGTACCGCTGCGATACCGTGCTCTGAGGTGCGGGACCGCAGCCCGCCCCGTCCGATGGGAGACGCCATGCGCGCCGCGAGCCGGAAACCATGAGGTCTGCCGGCTTGACCGCGGCAGGTCAGGCCACTGCGCGCCGCGCCGCCGACAGCGCCTGGATGCACGCGCTGGGGCGGACGGGGCTGGCGGCGCGCGGGGTCGTCTACCTGGTGATCGCGGCCCTCGCCGCCCGCGTCGCGGTGGGGGCCTCGGGAACGACGGCGGACCAGAAGGGCGCGCTGCAGCAGGTGTCGGAGGAGCCCTTCGGCCGGGTCCTGCTGATCGCGCTGGCGGCCGGCTTCGGCGCCTACGCGGTGTGGCGCCTGCTGGTGGCCGTCGCCGGAGAGCCGGGAAGCCGGGCCGGTGGCACCATGGCACAGGCGGCCCGGCGCCTGGGTGCGCTGGCCCAGGGTCTCATCTACGCGGCGCTGGCGGTCAGCACCCTGGCCGCCGTGGCCGGCTCGAGCCCCGGCGCCTCCAGCGGGCAGAAGCAGCAGGGGTGGACGGCCCGCCTCATGGGCCTGCCCCAGGGCCGCCTGCTGGTGGCCCTGGTCGGGCTGGTGGTCGTCGGCGCCGGGTGTGGGCTGATCTGGTGGGCGTTCAAGCAGAAGTTCGACAAGGTGCTGATGACCGAGCGGATGGGTGCCGGAGTGCGGCGCTGGGCGATGCCGGTCGGCACCTTCGGCAACTCCGCTCGCGGCGTCATCTTCGGCCTCGTCGGACTCTCACTGATCAAGGCCGCGAGGGATTTCGACCCCGCCCAGTCCAAGGGGCTCGACGACTCGCTGCGCTCGCTGGCAGCGGCCTCGTACGGCACGCTGCTGCTGCTCGTGGTCGCCATCGGGTTGCTGGCGTACGGCGTCTTCTCGTTCGTGGAGGCGCGCTATCGCCGCATGTGAGGCGGGCGCGGACGCGCGGTGCCCGGTCTGATCGACGCTGCCGACAGGCGCGCCGGCGACGCTGTCGAGGCGCTCATCCGCGCCCACCACCGGCGGCGGCTGCGTCGCGCCGGCTGGCCGCCGGCGGGGGAGGGGGCAAACGGCGTCTGGGCCGCCGATGGGCCCGCCCCGCGCGCCGGCAACCGCCTCGAGGTGCACATCGACGGCGCCGAGGCGCTCCCCCTGATCGCCGCCGCCATCGAGGGGGCCCAGTCGTCGGTGCACGTCGCCGGCTGGCACATCGCCCCCGGCTTCGCCCTCCGCCACGACCCGGGAGACCAGTCCGTGCGTGAGCTGCTGGCGGCGGCCGCGCAGCGGGTGCCGGTCCGGGTGCTCATGTGGGCCGGTGCCCCGGTCCCGCTGTTCCATCCGACGCGGGCCGAGGTCCGGACCTCGCGCGACGAGCTGCGCCGGGGGACGCGCGTCCGCTGCGAGGTCGACGCCCACAACCGGCCCATGCACTGTCACCACGAGAAGCTGGTCATCGTCGACGGCAGCCTGGCCTTCGTCGGGGGCATCGACCTCACCGACCTCGCCGGCAACCGGTTCGACCGTCATCCGCACCCGTCGCGTGCCGGGCTCGGCTGGCATGACGCGGCGGTGCGGTTGACGGGACCGGCGGTCGTCGACGTGGCCGACCACTTCGCCATGCGCTGGGCGGCCATCACCGACGAGCGCCTCCCGCCCGCGGGGGTTCAGGCGAGCGCCGGCACCAGCACGGTCCAGGTGGTGCGCACCGTCCCGGAGGGCACCTACCCGGCGATGCCGCGCGGCGACTTCTCGCTGCTCCAGGTCCTCATGGCCGCACTGCGCGGCGCCCGGCGCCTGATCTACATCGAGAATCAGTTCCTCTGGAGCTCCGAGGTGGTACGCGTCCTGGCCCAGCGGCTGGCACAGGCCGACGACGACCTGCGCATTGTCATCGTGCTGCCGGCGCGTCCCAACAACGGCGCCGACGACACCCGGGGTCAGCTGGAGGTGCTCGGCGCCGCCGACCGCCACCGGCGCCTGATCGCCTGCACCATCGGGGCGCCGGCTCCTCCGGGGCAGCCGGTCTACGTCCACGCCAAGGTGACCATCATCGACGACCGCTGGCTGAGCATCGGCTCGGGCAACCTCAACGAGCACTCCCTGTACAACGACACCGAGATGAATGTTGTGACCGACGACGCCGGCCTGGCCAGCGCCACCCGGGAGCGCCTCTGGGCGGAGCATCTCGGCCATGACCGGGCCACGGGGATGGACCCCGTCCGTGCCGTCGACGAGCTCTGGCGCCCGGCCCTCGAGGAGGGCAGGTGCGTCCGCCCGCTGCCACGCGGCTCCCGCCGTGCATCGCGCCTCCTCGGCCCGCTGCAGGCGCTGCTCGTCGACGGCTGACCGGCGCCGAGCCCCATGAGCGAGGAGTTGCGCACGCCGCGAGGCATCGTGGTGCCGGCGCCGGCGATCACCTGGCGGTTCTCGCGGGCCACCGGTCCCGGCGGTCAGGGGGTCAACACCACGGACAGCCGAGTCGAGCTGGTCGTCGACCTCACCGCCGTGGTCGCCCCCGACGGGGTGCGCGATCGCGTCGTCGCCGCCCTCGGTCCCTCGCTGCGGATCGTCGCCGCCGAGGAGCGCTCCCAGCTCCGCAACCGGGAGGCGGCGGCCCGGCGCCTGGTCGAGCGGCTCGACGCCGTGGCCAGACCCAAGCCGCGCCGGCGACCCAGCCGTCGCACCCGCTCCTCCATCGAGGAGCGCCTCGCCGGCAAGCGCCATCGCAGCGAGCTGAAGTCGTCCCGCCGGCCGCTCGGCGAGGACCGCTGACGCCTCAGCCCCCGCGGCGGGGGTCCGCGCGTCGCCGCGCGTCGGCCAGCACCATCGCCGCCACCTCGGCATGGTCACCGCACGGCGGCATCGACACGCGCACCACGCGAACCGCTGAGGCCATCGCCGCACACACCTCGAACTGTCGCATCAGACGCGCCGGCGTCCGCAGCACGAAGTTGAAGGTGCTGCCGAGCAGCAGCCGGGGGTCAGGTGCCGGGACGGGCAGCAGCCACGGCGACCTCGCGCCGGCATCGATCTCGAGCAGGTAGAGGGCCCCCAGGCGCACCGGGCCGGGGTGCCGTGGCACCGCCACCCGAGCGCGTTGCGCGTCCTGTCCCACCAGCTCACCCAGCCTGCCGACAGCGTCCACGCCCAGCTGCGACAGCGTGACCGGACGCAGCGACATGAGTCCGGCCCCCGGGTGCGCGACCACAGCGCCGCCCTGGCACCGGAGTGCGAGTACGTCGTCGGCCAGCAGAGTGGCGCCGGCGAGCACCAGGTTGGCGGCCAGCGAGCTCTTGCCGCTCCCCGACGGCCCGCTGATGGCGACGGCGCCATCGCCGGCAATGACGAGGCCGCTGGCGTGCAGTGTCTCGAACCCGCGGAGTGCGCTGACGAATGGAAGCGCCTCTCCGATCAGTCCGCGCTGCCATCGCCAGGTCGGCACGCGGCGCCGCGCCACGAGGACCCGGTCGCCGCCGCGGTTGACGTGGAACAGCCCGTGACCGGGCGAGGTGATGAGATACCCCGCGCGCGGGTGCTCCCTGACATGCTCCCGCCACCGCCCGCCGGCATCGCGGAGGCGGCCGATGACCCGCGACCCTGCCGGGTCGAGGGCGCGTCGCACCGCCACGGCGTCGCCCAACTCGATGGCGACCCGAGGCAGGGTCTCCGGCACCTCCGGCGAACCCTCGCAGCCGGGGAGCGGGAAACCGGCGGTGACCCGCAGTCCGAAGCAGTGCCCGTGCCAGGTGGGCACCGGCGTCACCTGGTGGCCACGCGGCGCACCGCCGACTCAACCATGCCGGCGAGCGTGCCGGCCGGCGTCCCGAGGCCGGCGACCAGCCGCACCACCGGCGTCCGGCGGCCCAGGTCGGCGAGGAGGTCGAAGCGCGCCCGCCGCCGCTGCGGTCCGCTGTCGAGGCCGAGCGCGAGCAACTCCCGGGGAGAGGTCACCACCTCCACGCCGTCCCGGACGGCATCGGCCCGCCGGTCGAGCAGCACGATGACCGCCAGCGGCGCCGGCGAGTCCGAGCCGTCGTGCACCGCCACCCAGATCTCGTCGCCGAGGGTGCCCAGCACCCGTCCGATGGCCGCGCCCGTGTCACGCCGGCTCTGGGCGAGGTTCATCAGAGGCGGCCCGGGGTGGGCGAGGATCCGATTCTCCGAGCGGGTGAGGAAGACCATGTCATCGGTGAACAGCCGGGCTCCGCGGCGCACCAGCTCGGCACAGAGGGTGCTCTTGCCACCGCCGCTGGTGCCGGCGATGGCGGCGACCCCCTCCGGCAGTTCGACGGCGGCGGCGTGCAGGGCCTCGCGGCCGCAGCAGAGAGCTGCCGTCCCGAGCACGGTGTCCAAGAGGACTCGCCGCCAGTCCAGCGCCGCCGGCCGGTCCGCCGCGCAGTGGACCGCGCATCCACCCGCGTCCACCATGAATAGCGCGCCCCCGCTGTAGCGCAGCAGGATGTCGCCGCCGCGCCCCATCTCGACCTCGATGCTCTCACCGTCCCCCTGGCTGAGCACTCCGCCAGGCTCCCTGTCGCCGCAGCGGGCCTCGATGCCGGCGCGGGTGTCGGCGTCGACTGTGACCACCCCCTTCCCTGACCCGCTCACAGGGGGGACACCCGGCAGGACCACGGACGTCGAGACGTCCATCCCGTACATCCGGTGGAGCCGGCGCGCAGGTAGATCGACGCCGGTCATGGGTCGGGGCTGCCGCCGACCACCCCGGCGATGTGGAAGACCCGGAGAAGAAGCGGCCCGTCGGGTACGCCGAGACCGCCGGCCACGAGCGTTCCCGGCAGCACGGAGCACTCGCTGTGTTCGATGACGATGCGCTGCAGTCCGGCGCGCCGGAGCAGCAGCGGGAGGAAGACGAGCAGCGGCGGCCGAGGCCGTCGCTGAGGGTGCGACACGCGCTGGGGCGACCGGAAGGTCAGCTCCGTGACCGCCACCACGCCGCCCGGTCGTGTGACCCGGACCAGCTCGGCCACGACCCGCTCGGGCGCCTCGACATGCTGGATGACCCGGTCGGCGCGGCTGCCGTCGAAGAGCCCTCCGGCGAAGGGGAGGGCGTGCGCGTCCGCCTGGAGGAATCGCGTCCCCGGGTCGCCCCTGGCACTCCGGCGCGCGGCCGCCACCGCCCGCCCGCTGCGGTCGACGCCCACCACCTCACCGCCGGGCATGACCAGCTCGGCCAGTGCCCTGGCATCGGCCCCCGTCCCGCAGCCGGCGTCGAGGAGCCGCAGTCCGGGCGCCGGCGCCAGCAGCGCGAAGGACCGGCGCTTGGCAGCCGCCACCGCCGGCACCGCGGCGACGCCGTCCAGGAAGGCCAGAACCACGTCAGCCACGCCGCCCGTGTCGAGATCAGACCAGCTCGGGGGCAGCCGGCCAACACGGCCCGGGAGGGGCTCGTTGGTCATCGCTTGACGGCCAGACTCACCGCGTGGCGCGGCGGCCGCCCCGGCGCTGGAGGCGGGGTAGCCCTCGAGCGGCCGTCCATGCTCGTTCCCCGATCAGCCTCGGCTGCCTGTACCAGGGCGCCGCCGCCGTCTCGCCCAGGAGCAGGAGCAACCGCCGCGGCCAGGTCTGGCACAGCGCGTAGGGAACGCGGTGCCGGCTCGTCGGGTCGGGTTTCTGCAGCGGCCACTCCCGATCCAGCAGCGGGGCGAGGACACCGTGGCGCCAGCCGTCCGCGGGGAGCGCCTCGAGAACCCGGCCCGGGACGCATGCGCCCAGCCGCCGAGCCTGTGTCAACGCCACCGCCAGCACCGTCGAACAGCGGGCCTCCGCCGCACGCCGGCAGACCGTGTCCCAGTCGAGGCCTCCGTGACTCGTCGCCCACTCGATGGTCACCACCAGGTCGACCGACCAGAGGAGCCGATCGAAGCAGTGATACGGCTTGCCTGCGTGGGTGGCGATCATGAGGAGGTCGTCCTCCGGCTCAAGACTGAAGGCCGGCGTCCCCATCAGAACCGAGGGCCGGCGCCGGTCCCAGAGCGGTGCCGAGCGCAGCCGCGTCTCGCGCTCCCACCACCGGTGCAGGGCCATGTGGAGCTCGAGGCAGAGGGCGGGCACGTCGGCGTGGACCAGGGTGGCCTCGGGACGAAGGCGGTCGGCCGGCCGGGTCATGCGCCAGCCGGCGCGCTCGAGGGCGGCGATCCCGGTGGTGTGATCCCGGGGACTGATCAGCAGGTCGAGGTCGCCCATCGGTCGCAGGCCCGGGTCGGGGTAGCGACCCGCCAGGGTCCCCCCCTTGAGAACGACGGGCTCTAGGCCGACCGCGGTGAGCGGTGTGATCGCGCGGTCCAGGGCGCCGGGCAGCCAGTGGGCGCGGGCCGCTCCCAGGGCCGCGTTGGCTCGCAGGGCCGCCGCGGCGCCACCGAGCCGAGCCTGACAGCCGGCCGTGGTCAGGCCACGCCACACCAGGGGGGCGACCCACTGCTCGATCGCCGCCGCCACCAGGAGATCGGCGTCAACCGCCACCTCCACCGCGTGCGCGATGGCGGCGGCATCCGTGAATGGACGCGCGGCCAGCCACAACAGCTCCGCCGTTGCCGAGCGGCGGTCACCGGTGGCGACGGCGCCCTCGGCTAGAGATCAGGGGACGAAGCCGGCCGACCCGTCGGTGTGCAGAAGCTTGCCGACGCCGTCCTCCGCGTCCACGACCCCGTTGGCCGCCGTCAGGTCCACCAGCGTGCCGTAGTCCACGACCACGGGCTTCTCGTAGGGGAGGACCGCTCCCCCGGCAGGTGGCGTCACGTCGAGGTACTCCATGGTCCCCTCCTATGCATCCCCAGCTGGATCGGGGAACCCGACCCCACACGCACCCTACACAGCGACGACGGACGGAGTCAATGAGGCATCTCGCCGGGTCAGCCGGCGCTCGGTGCCGGCGTCGTGGGGCCGGCAACCTGGAAGGCGTGGTCCACGACGGGGGTGACGCCACGCTCGGCGAGCCCTGGAAGGAACTCGGGGTCGGCCTCGGACCGCAGCCAGCATTCGGCGGTGAGCATCCGCCAGAGCAGGATGGCCCAGCGCTGCCGTGCCCGCGGCTCGACCGGCGGATCAGGATCGAGGAAGATTCGTCGGATGGCGGTGAGATCCACGTAGGCGCCCAGCTCGGCGTCGGCGGCTCCGAGGAGGCGACGAGCCTCGGGAAGGTCGGTGCCCGCCAGCGCCTCGTGGAAGACGGCGTCGAAGTCGCTCTTGGAGGGGCGGAGCCGGACCGTGTCGGGCAGCAGCCCGGCGACGCTCGCGCGTGCCAGTGGCCGGCTGAGATCCGGGTCGAAGGCCATCTCCGGTGGCAGCTGGAGAACCAGCTCCACCAGGTCGACGTCGACCAGCGGATGCCGGGCCTCGAGCCCGGCCATGGCGGCCCGCCGGCGCCCCTGCTCGTAGACCAGGGCCGGTCCCACGCCCCGGCTGATGGTGCGCACCATCCACGCCCACCAGCGCGGCCCGGCAAGGCGCTTCCAGGCGTTGGGGGCGCGGGTGGCCAGGTAGACCTCGGCCGGCTCCGGCCACATCCACGGCGGAGCGCCGCGAAGCCGACCGCGCCGGCCTCGCAGCAGCTCATGGAGGGAGTAGGGGAGGGCCGCCTTGAGGGCGGGGCGAAGGTTCTGCCGGGCTCGCCCTGCCGGGCTCCCGGGCATCGACCGGGCCAGTCGCAGAGCGGAGACCAGCCGCCCCGCACGGAGCCGGTCGCTGACCAGGAACGGCGAACAGCCGAAGACCTCGTCGCCTCCCTCACCGTCGAGGAGCACGTCGACGCCGTCGGCCGCCGCTCGCTCGAACAGCGGCGCCCAGAAGAAGAGGTTGGGGGTCGTCGGCGGCGTCCGCCAGGCGGTCAGGTAGGGGAGGGCCCCCCGCAGCACGCTGCCGCCGCGCACCGCGATCCGCGAGGAGTGGAGCCCAAGGTGGGCCGTGGTGGCGTCGATGAACGTGCTCTCGTCGATGGATGGATGGTCGGGGAAGACTGCCGAGTAGGCCCGCAGCGGGCCCGCGCCTCCCTGGCCGCATCGGGCCGTCACCGCTGCGACCATGGAGGAGTCGAGCCCGCCGCTGAGCAGCACGCCGGCCGCCTCGGTCCCGGCCGTCCGCCTCTGAACGGAGCGCTCGAGGGCCGATCGGATCGCCGACGCCAACTCGGCGGGCGTGCCCTGGAGGGGTGGCCGGTAGCGCGGCGCCCAGTAGCGTCGTGGCTCCGTGACTGCGCCCCCGATGTCGAGGAGGTGGCCGGCCTCGAGCCGGAGGACGCCGGCGAAGAGCGAGCGGGCGTCCGGGGGTTCGCTGACGGCCAGCCAGTGGACCATGGCGACGCGGTCGGGCGGCGGCCGGCTGGGCAGCGCCGCCAGCAGGTCGGGGAGATCAGAGGCCACCAGCAGTCCGACCTGGCTGCGCGACAGGTAGGGGCTGCGGCCGCCCATCTGGTCGCAGACCACGATGCCGCGTCGAGCGCGCCGGTCCCACAGCAGTGCCCACATGTCGCCGCGCAGTGAGACCAAGGCCTGCTCGCCGCCGTGCTCCCAGGCGCGGGCCAGCAACTCCTCGGTGGAGCCGTCCGAACCCGCCATGCGGGGCAGGTCGCCGGTGTCGTAGATCGACCCCTCGACCAGACAGAGGACCCGATCGTCGATGTGGACCCGCCGGTTGCGCGCCGGCGCGTAGGCCAGGCTGAGCGGACCGTCGACCACCAGCCGAGGTCCGCCGGCGAGGCTGCGGAAGGGGGCCGTGAGGAGGTCGTCGGCGGCCGCTCCGCCGGGGTCGGAACCCTCGCGGAGCAGGATGACGGCGCCGGCCGCCCTCGCTGCCGGGGACACCGTCACAGAGTGACCAGCCGCCCGTAGTCCGCCCCGGCAGGGGCGAGCAACGGCCGGCCCTCCGCCTCCAGCCAGGCGTGCGCGTCCAGCGAGACCCGCTCGACCGGCCGAACCGCGATCACCAGGGCGGCGTCCCCCCCGCGGCGGGCGAGCAGGCGCAAGAGCACCAGCGACCGCGTCAGGCAGCGCGAGTCCAGCGGCAGCGGCGTCAGCAGCCGGACCACCGCGGCCCCCAGCCGCGCCCCGTCTACGGCAGCGTCCCCCAATGGCGGACGGCGGCCGGGGCGGCCGGGGGCCGAGCGAAGAGTCCCCACGACCCCCGGGAGGTCGCGGCGCTGCAGCAGCCGCCTCACCTGCATGTAGGCCACCAGGATCTCCGCCGCCAGGCGCACGCGCTCAACGGTTGTCAGGTGTGCCGTCGTGGGGCCGCCCTCGGTCGCCGGTCGACCGGGGACAGCCACCGGGATCACCCGCCCGGCGCCGGCGGGACGCTGTTTCCGCCGGGGTCGATGCGGACGAGCGCGCGCTCGGCGAGTGCGGCACACAGCTCAGCGAGGTCGCGCCGCACCTCGTCGACGTCCGCCGAGAACTCCTCGGCCACCCGCCGGGCCGCCGCGTCCATGTCGGGCACTTCGCGCAGCACCTCCAGCATCCGGCCGCCGGAGTGGTTGAGACCGTGGTAGTGCCCGGTGGTCAGGTTGAGCAGCACCGTCTCCTGCCCGAACGGGCGGGACACGACGTCGTCGGGAATGTGCACTGTCGGCATCTCTGGTGTGACCCTCGCTCAATACTCGAGCACTGTGCCCCGGCCGCGGCTGTGGCGTATGGTCGCGGCCAGGAGCAGGACGGAGAGCGGCAGCAGCGCGGTGGTGAAGCCCACCAGCTTGGTCAACTCCAGGGCAAGCGCCTCGTGCAGCGGGGTGCCCACCATGACGTGCCGGAGCAGGTCGACGGCGGGGGTGAACGGCTGCACGTCGGACGCCCACCGGATCCAGCCGGGCAGGAGGGAGATCGGGAAGTAGAGCCCGGCGATCAGGCTGATCCCGGCCACCAGGAAGGTGGCGCCCGAGATCGCCTGGCGGCTCAGCATCATCAGGGCGAGGAAGAGGACGCCGAAGGGGGCGAAGCTGAGCGCGCCGAGGAGGCCGACCGGGACCACCAGGGGCACCGTCGACCAGTCCAGCTCGACGCCGAAGGCCAGGCCCGCGAACGCCAGCATGGCGACCGCCGTGGTGAGCGCAGCGAGGAGCGGGAAGACCAGGCCCGCCACCAGGCTGGACACCGCGCCGAACGGTGACACCAGCAGCCGCTCGAAGGTACCCGCGACCAGCTCCTGGCGCAGCGCCCCGGGCGGTGTCACCAGCGTCGAGTTGAGCACCTGCAGCGAGATCAGGCCGACGACGGCGAAGCTGAAGTACGCCTCGGGCGTCGGGAATGTGGACACGCGCACCAGCTGGGCGATGAAGTGGAACAGGGTCAGGCTGAAGAAGACCGCCAGCAACTGCGTGAGGAATCGCGTCCGGTAGCTCACGGCGACGCGCAGGTCGCGCCGCAGCAACGCCAGGCCAGCGCGGAGCTGGTCCCCGACCGAGCTCACAGCCGCACCAGCCGGCCACGCTCGATGCAGTACTCGTCGTCCGCCCGTAGCACGGCGTGGGCACGAGAGGGTGAGCACCAGAGGGCCGACCCTCCAGACGCGCGGAGGGCGGTGAGGGCTCCCTCGAGCAGTGCCAGCGCGTCGTCGTCGAGGCTGGTATGCGGCTCGTCGAGGAGCACCACGTCCGGCTGATGGAGGAAGGTCATGGCCAGCCGCACACGCTGGCGCTGACCCATCGAGAGGCGGTCGACGCGCTGCCCGGCGAGCTCGCCAAGTGAGAAGCGGTTGATGGCCGCCTCCAGCAGCGCCGGGCGCCCACGGGGCGGCGTCAGGGCGATCCCGGCCCAGAACTCGAGGTTCTGGAGCACCGTGAGGCGGGCGTACAGTCCCCGGTCGCCCGCCGGCAGGAAGCCGAGGCGGCGATGGAACGCACGCCGGTCGCGTTCCGGGTCGATGCCGCCGAGCGCGACGCTGCCCTGCTGCGGCCTCAGGATCCCCGCGGCGATGCGGAGCAGCGTCGTCTTGCCGGAACCGTTCGGCCCTCCCAGCCAGGCCACGGCGCCCTGTGCCAGGGAGAGCTCGACGCCGTCGAGCACGGTGCGCTCGCCGAATCGGCGCACGACCCCGCGCAGGCTGAGTGCCGCCGGCAGCGTGGACGAGGCCGGCACGGCGGCGGGGACCGTGGCGACAGCCGCCTCAGCGCGCATCGTCCGCGTCTCCCCATGAGGTCCTCGGTGCCGCCCCATGGCTGAGCGGCCCAACTCCAGGACCCCGCCGAACCCCGGCCAGCATGCCATGGTACGTGCCACGCGGTGCTTCCGTCCGGCGGCGGGGCCCCTCCAGCGCCACCCGGAAGGATCGAGCATGACCCCCGAGGAGTTCCGCCGCCACGGTCATGCCGCCGTCGACTGGGTGGCCGGCTACATGGAGCGGGTCGAGTCGCTCCCCGTGCTCTCCACGGTCGAGCCCGGCTGGGTTCGCTCCCAGCTGCCGGCGCACGCACCCCTGGCGCCGGAGCCGTTCGACGCGGTTCTGGCCGATGTCGACCGGATCATCATGCCCGGCATCACCCACTGGCAGTCGCCCAACTTCTTCGCCTACTTTCCCTGCAACGCATCGGGTCCTTCCATCCTCGGCGAGCTGCTCGCCTCCGGGCTGGGCGTGCAGGGGATGCTGTGGGCCAGCAGCCCGGCCTGCACCGAGCTGGAGACGCACATGCTCGACTGGATGGTCGAGCTGCTCGACCTGCCACGCCACTTCCTCTCCAGCGGCGACGGCGGTGGCGTCATCCAGGACAGCGCCTCCAGCGCCACCCTCTGCGCCGTGGTCGCGGCGCGCGAGCGTGTCACCGCCGGCGCCGCGGGCCGGACGGGAGCCCGCGCGCCCCTCACCGCCTACGCCTCGGGCCACGCCCACAGCTCGGTGGAGAAGGCCGTCCGCATCGCCGGGCTGGGGAGCACCAACCTGCGCACCGTGGACGTCGGCGGCCGCCTCGACCCCGACGAGCTCGACCGCGCCATCCGCGCCGACCTGGACGCCGGCCGGCTCCCGGCCATCGTGGTCGCCACGCTGGGGACCACCTCGACCAACCTGTTCGACGCGTTGCCGCGGATCGGCGAGGTCTGCCGGAGCCACGGGGTGTGGCTCCATGTCGATGCGGCCATGTCCGGGGTGGCGGCGCTGTGTCCCGAGTTCCGCCACCTCACCGCCGGGCTGGAGCACGCCGACAGCTACTGCACCAACCCGCACAAGTGGCTGGGCGTCAACTTCGACTGCGACCTCTTCTGGCTGCGCGACCGGGCCGCCCTGATCAGCGCGCTGAGCATCCTGCCCGAGTATCTGCGCAACCAGGCGTCGGAATCCGGGACCGTCATCGACTACCGCGACTGGCAGATCCCGCTGGGCCGCCGCTTCCGCGCGCTCAAGCTGTGGTTCACGCTGCGCTGCCTCGGCGTGGAGGCGCTGCAGGCGATGATCCGGCGCCACGTCGCACTCGCCACCGGTCTGGCGGCGCGGATCGAGGCCCATCCCGACTTCGAGCTGGCGGCGCCGGTGCCACTCAATCTCGTGTGCCTCCGTCATCGTGGGGGCGACGCGGTCAACCAGCAGATCATGGACTCGGTCAACCGCTCGGGTGCGGCCTACCTGACGCACACGCGCGTGGACGGCCGGCTGGTACTGCGCCTCTCCATCGGCTCGCCGGCGACCGAGGCGCGCCACGTCGACGGCGTCTGGAGCCTGCTCCAGGCGGCGGCGGCGGCGGCCATCACCCCGGGGTAGCCTGCTAGCCCGTGTGCACGCCCACCAGGCTGCCGATGCCGAAGGTGATGCCGGCGGCGACCGCGGCGATGAGCAGCTGACGGAAGCCACCGAAGATCCGTGAGCGGCCGGTGACGGCGGCGAGTACGGCTCCGATGGCGAAGGCGGCGATGATGCCCAGGCCCACACTGAGCAGGATGGCCGGTGAGCCCGACATGAAGAACCAGGGGAACAGTGGGATGAGGGCGCCGATGGCGAAGGCCACCAGCGAGGAGGCGGCCGCCTGCACGGGCGAGCCCGTCTCTCCGGGGGCGATCCCGAGCTCCTCGCGCGTGTGGACCTCGAGCGCGGTGTCGGCGTCGCGCATCATCGCGGTGGCCACCTCCTCGGCCAGGTCCTGGCGGAGGCCGCGCCGGACGTAGAGGCGGACCAGTTCCTGGCGCTCGCTGCGGGGGTGATCACGGAGTGCCCTGCGCTCCACGTCGATCTCGCGCTCCATCAACTCCGACTGAGCGCTCATGGAGATGTACTCGCCGGCGGACATGGAGGCGGCCCCGGCCACCAGCCCGGCCACCCCGGCAAGGCGAACGAAGCCGGGGCCGGTCTGTGCGGCCGCCACGCCCAGGACCAGAGACACGTTGGTGAGCAGGCCGTCGCTGATCCCGAAGACTGCCGCCCGCGCCGCGCCGCCGCGGACGTCGCGGTGGTGCTCGGCGCCGGGGAGGTGGGGCTGGACCCGGCCGGCGACGGCCGCCGACGCCTTCTTGTCCGCGCTCGACACACTCACACCAACCATGCTACCCAATGGTCCGGTGCGATCCCCGGCGGATACCGCCAGGGGGACTTCAGCGCGTCGGGAACTCGGATCGGGGCGGGCTCCAGCGGATGCCGACCATTCGCGCCAGCCGGCCGCGCAGCGACGCCCAACGGCGGCGCCGACCCTGCCAGCGCGCCTGCTGAACCAGCCCTGTCAGCCACTCGTCGTCGGTCATGTCGCTGAGCTCCCTTCTAATGGTTGCTTGATGCTACTCACAACGATACCAGGGAGAGTTGCATTGTGCAACCCGTCAGCCGGGCCGGTCGCGGGCGTGGGCGAACGGCTGTACGGTTCGAGCCGGGCCGCGCCCTGGCAACGTGGATTGCGGGCGCCGCGGCGTCAGCCCCGATGATGCGGTGCATGCCTGCCCGGCGCGCGCCCTCCCGCAGCGCGAGGGCCGCCCTGGCGGTTGCCGTCGCCCTCGCCGGCCTCGCCGCGCCTGCCGGGCCCGGCGGCCGGCTGCCGCACGGCTCGGCCGCGGATGCCGCGGCCTTCACGCTGGTCGGCTCCGACCCCCTCGATGGTCGCGGCATGAACTCGGCGCTGGCCCTGGACGGCAACGTCGCCTACGTCGGCAGCCGCACCGACGCCGGACCCGCCCATGCGCACCCGGGCCTGCTGGTCGTCGACGTCAGCGAGCCCGCGCATCCCCGGGTCGCGGGCGAGGTGGGCGCGCCGGCGGAAGGCCTCTCCGGCTACACCGCGCGCGAGCTGCGGATCTGGCCGCAACAGCACCTCCTCGTGGTCCAGAACATGAGTTGCAGTGCGTCCGCGCATGCCTGCGATCCGCGGGGGAGCGCCCGGGCGGCCACCGACCCGTACTTCGCCTTCTTCGACATCAGCGACGCCCTGCATCCGCGGCTGGTCTCGATGTTCCATCCGCCGCGAACGCCCCACGAGTTCTTCCTCTGGGTCGACCCCGCCAGGCCGGCGGCCCGGGCGCTGATGCTCTGGTCGTCGCCCACCGCCGCCGCCGACCCCGCCGCCGTCACTCTCACCGCCACCGATATCAGCGGCTGGCGCGCCAACACCTTCTCGCAGGTCGCCACCTACAACCCCAACCCCGAGTTCAGCGCCGCGGAGCGGCGCGCCGACGACGTCCGCCTGCACTCGCTGAGCCTCAGCCCCGACGGCTCGCGGGCCTACCTCGCCGCGCTCGGCGGCGGCATCCTGGTCCTCGACAGCGGCGCGGTGGCGCGCGGAGCGCCGGGAGCGGACTTCCACCTGCTCACCCCGGTGGAGCAGCGCGTCCACTGGGGAAGCCCCGGAGCCCACTCCGCCGTGGCCATCCCCGGCACCACCGACCTGCTCGTCACCGACGAGGTCTACGGCACCGCGGGGATGGTCAACGGCGGCTGTCCCTGGGGGCTGGCGCGCACCGTGGACATCGCCGATCCGGCCCGTCCGCGGGTGCTCGCCACGGTCGGCACCGCCGAGGACCAGCGCGCCTTCTGCGCCGGCGTCAGCGGCACCGTCAACGCCGCGGAGAGCTTCTCGCCGCACAACCCCACGGTGCTGCCGGGCCTCGCCCTGGTCAGCTGGCACTCCGCCGGCCTGGTGGCGCTCGACCTCTCCGATCCCGTGCATCCGGCGGTGGCGGCAGCCGTCCGGCCGGCTCCCCTGGACCGGGTGGCCACCGAGGATCCCGTGCTCGGCGGCGGCCCGGACCACCAGCAGGCGTGGAGCTACCCCATCGTCCGCGGCGGTCTGATCTACGTCGTCGACATCCGCAACGGGCTGCTGATCTACCGCTACTCCGGTCCGGGCGCTGCCGCCGTGGCGGCCACGACCTTCCGCGAGGGGAACTCCAACGTCGGCGACGTGACCGCGCCGCCGGCGGCGACGCCGGTCGGGGCCACCCCCGTCACCAACGGGGCGACCGCGGCTCCGCCGGGGGTCACGGCTGCTCCCGCTGCGACCCCGCCGGTCACTGTGGCCGCCGGTGCCGCCGGATCCGGCACCACGTCGGCGGTGGTCGCGGTCGCGGGTGTCGTCCTCGCCGTCGCGGCCGTGGCCGCACTCCTGGCGATACGGCGCCGGCGCCGGTCCCGCGCGCCATGACCGCACCGGACCTCGAGCCCGTCCGCAGCCTGCGCTATGCGGACGGCGTCCTCGAGCTGCTCGATCAGCGCCAGCTGCCCGGCCGCGTCAGCCACGTGCGTTGCACCACCGCCGAGGAGGTGGCGGCGGCGATTCGCGACATGGTGGTCCGGGGCGCGCCCGCCATCGGCGTGGCCGCCGCCTATGGGATGGCCCTGGCCGCCGGCGCCACGGGTTCGGGCACGGATGCCTCCGCCGCCGTCGAGCGGGCGGGAACGCTCCTGATGGCGGCGCGTCCCACCGCCGTCAATCTCGGCAGCGCCGTGCGGCGCTCGCTGCGGATCCTCCACACCGCCCCGGCGGCCGGGCTGGCGGCCCTGCTGGCGGCGGACGCGGCCGCCCTGGAGCGATTCGAGGTCGAGGCCTCGCATGCCATGGGTCGCCTGGGCGCCGGTCTCCTGCCCGGCCGTGTCAGCGTCCTCGTCCACTGCAATGCCGGGGCGCTGGCGACGCTGGAGCGAGGGACAGGCCTGGCCCCGGTCTTCGAGCTCCACGAGCAGGGGCGGCTGGCGATGGTCTATGTGGACGAGACGCGTCCGCGACTCCAGGGGGCGCGGCTCACCGCCTTCGAGCTGGCCCGGGCGGGCATCCCGCACACCCTGGCCGTCGACTCGCTGGCGGCCACGTTGATGCGCACCGGCCGGGTGGACGCGGTGCTGGTCGGCGCCGACCGCATCGCCGCCAACGGGGACGTGGCCAACAAGGTCGGCACCTACGGCCTCGCCGTGGCCTGCGCCCACCACCGGCTGCGGCTGATCGTGATGGCGCCGACGACCACCATCGACCCCTCGTGTCCCACCGGCGACGGCATCCCCATCGAGGACCGCGGCGCCGACGAGGTCGTGCTGCTCGGCGGCGAGCGCACCGCCCCCGCCGCCACCCCCGTGCTCAACCCCGCCTTCGACATCACCCCGGCAGCGCTGGTCCACGCTCTGGTCACCGAGGCCGGGATCGCCTCGCCGGTCACCGAGGAGGCGGTCGCGCGTCTCGTCGAGGGAGCCGCCGCGCGCTGAGCGGCGACCTACTCGGGGAGCGGGCGGTAGTAGGGGTTGCCGGCGCCCCCCCAGGCGACGGCCATCTCGCGGAAGGCGGGGCCCATGGAGTCGATGCCGCGCATCGGCATGGACCCGCGCCGGATGATGAAGTCGTGGGGCGCCAGCTCGCCGGCGCGAAGGAAGTGGCGCTCGGCGGCGTCCCGGCGGCCGGCCTGGAGCAGCCAGCGCGCCACGGCGAACTCCGCCCGGGCCTCCTGATCGGCGCGGGTGGGCAGCTGCTGGAGCTCGCGCACCCGAGCCGTGTCCAGCGTCAGCGCCCCGTCGCGCACCCAGGCACGGAGCGCCGCCAGCCCGGCCTCGTGGTCGAGGCCGTGGACGCGCTTGAAGGTGTCGCTGCCGTACATGACGTCGTTGGGCCGGACCACCCGGCCCGCCTCGTCGATCCATACCGCGGTGGGGACGTTGACCATGTTGTAGAGGTCGGCGACCAGGAAGTCGGTGTCGATGAGGCTCGGATGGGTGGGTGCCGCCCTCTCGATCCAGGGGCGCACCCGCTCGGGATCACGGTCCAGCGCCACCGTGACCACGCTGAAGCCCAGCGGGCCCAGCTCGGTGAACAGCGCCTGCCAGACCGGCAGGTCCTCACGGCAGCCTCACCAGGAGGCGTACACCACCAGGAGCACCTTGCGGCCTCGCTGATCGGAGAGTGCGTGCCGGCGTCCGTCCAGATCGGGAAGCGTGAAGTCGGGCGCCTCCAGGGTGGTGAGCCGGTCGGCGCGATCGCCTGCCGAGGCGCCGAGGGCGGCCACGCCCTCCTCGGCGTCATGCACCAGCGGCCGGTGGAGGGCGCGGGCGACAACTCCCACGTCGACCCGACCGTCGCCGGCGCCCTCCCGCAGGGGAACACAGATGTCGCCCCGGCAGAGGCCCTCGGGCTTCAGCGCCCACCCGGTCACGAGCTCCAGGTCGCCGGCGTCGAGCAGGAGCCGGCTGCCCGACCCCGCGGCCTCGATCGGCGAGGCCTCGCCGTCGTGCAGGAGGGTGACCGTGGGCATCAGGGAGCGAGCGTAGCCGAGCCGGCGGCGACGGCGACCGCGCCCCGGCGCGAGACGCCACCGGCGACCCAGCCGGTCAGCCGGGTGGCCACATAGGCCGCCGAGGCGATGCCGGTGAGCAGGAAGCTGACCGGCAGGCTGCCCTGGAAGTAGGTGATGCACAGGGCGGTGACGGTGAAGGCCACGGACAGCGCCACCGAGACCAGCACCCCCAGGGCCGGTCGCGCCGTCAGCCGCTGGGCGATGGCGGCCGGGGCCACCAGCAGGCAGAAGATGAGCAGCACCCCGGTGACCTGCACGGCCTGGGCCACGGTCAGCCCGATGATCCCCATGAAGGCCACGGCCAGCCACCGGGTGCGCMCCCCCCGGGCCTCGGCCACGTCCGCGTCGAGCGAGGCAAAGAGCAGCGGGCGGTAGAGGGCAGCCATGAGCAGCAGGGTCACCGCCGACACCACCAGCGTGACCTCGATGTCCCGGTGGCTGATGCCGAGGATCTGGCCGAAGAGGATGGAGTACGACTCCGTGGAGTTGCCACCGCCCCGGTACTGGCTGACGAAGAGCTGGCCGAGCCCCAGCGAGGCGGCCATGACAATCCCGATGGCAACGTCGCGGTTGTACAGCCGCTTGCCGAGCGCGCCCATGGTCATGGCGCTGCCGACGCAGAACGCCAGCAGGCCCTCGAGCGGGTCGACGCCGACGATGACCGCGCCCGTGGCGCCGGCATAGCCGATGTGCGAGAGGGCGTGGCCGGCGAAGGCGAGGCCGCGCAGCACCACGAAGTAGCCGACCACACCGGCGACCACGGAGACGATGATCCCGGCCGCCAGCGCGTTGCGCATGAAGTCGTAGTGGAGGAGGTGCTGCAGGTCGGTGATCGGGTTCCAGCCCAGATCGGCGTTGGGATCCGCGAAATGGAGCGCGAGGACGCCGCTCACAGGTGTCCTCCGTGGCCGGCGTGGTCGTGATCGGCCCCGTGGGGGTGGGCCACCTCGTCCTCGAGGCCGACCACGAAGATCCGGCCGGCGCGGTCGGTGACCACGTCCACCGGCGACCCGTAGAGCGCCGAGAGCCGCTCGCCGGTCAGCACCTCGTCCGGGGTGCCCAGCAGGATGCCGCCGCGGGCCACGTAGAGCAGGCGGTCGACGATGCGGATCAGCGGGTTGACGTCGTGGGTGACCAGCATCACCGTCATGCCGCGCTCGCGGGCCACCCGGCCCACCAGCGATGCGATGGCGCCCTGGTTGCGCAGGTCCAGGCTGGCCAGCGGCTCGTCGAGCAGCAGCAGGCGCGGCTCGCCGACCAGGGCCTGGGCGAGCAGCAGGCGCTGCTGCTCGCCCCCGGAGAGCCGGCCGATGGGGCGGCCGGCATAGGACCCGGCGTCCACCGCCTCGATGGCGGCGTCGACCGCCTGGCGCCGCCGCGCCCTCCCGCCGGGGAGGGGCAAGCCCCAGCGGTGGCCGTCGATGCCCAGGTGGACCAGGTCGCGGCCGCGGGCGGGCAGCTCGGGGTCGATCTGCCGCCGCTGCGGGACGTAGCCGATGTCGCTGTCGCCCCGGCTGGGCGCGCGTCCGAGGACGCTGGCGGTACCGGCGCTCAGCGGCTGCAGCCCCAGCAGGACCCGGAGCAGGGTGGACTTGCCCGCCCCGTTGGGCCCCAGGATGGCGATGAACTCACCCGCGGCGATGTCCAGCGAGGCGTTGTCCCAGATGGTGCGGCCGCCCAGCCGGACCGATGCGTCGCGCAGCGTTACCAACGTGGGCCGGGCCGGGGCTGGGTCAGCGTGACCGCGCCGGTCGCCCGGGGACACGATGTTGGGCACCGCCTCGGACATGACGCTCATGGTGACGCCGCCGGGGTGCTCCTCGACCCCGCGGCGCCCGAGGCGGTGCCACCCCCGCCGCCGAGGGCGGCGGCCAGCGCGTTCAGCTGGGCGAGCTGCCAGTCCTGGAAGCTGGTTCCGTCGGGGACGATGGTCTCGGTCACCGCCACCGTGGGGATGCCCTGCGACTCCGCCACCTTCCTGAGGTTGGTGGTCACCGCGGTGACTGTCTGAGCGTTGTAGATGAGCACCCGTGCCTGGCGGCCGCCGAGCTGCTGCTGGAACTCCGCGACGGTGCCGGCGGGGGGGTCGTTGCCCTCGGCGACTGCCTGCATGAACCGTGGCGGCGAGATCAGGCTGAGGCCGAGCGCGTCGCAGAGGGAGACGACGATGTTCTCCGTGGCGGCCACGGGGACCCCGGAGAACCTGGCCCTGATGTCGGCGATCCTGGCCCGGTAGGGCGCCAACGCCCGCTGGAAGGCGGCGCGCCGGGCGTCGAGGTAGGCGCTGTCGGCCGCGTCCCTGGCTTTGAGGTCGGCCGTGATCCGGTCGGCGACGCGCTCCACGGACACCGGGGAGTACCAGAAGTGCGGGTTGTCCCCCGTCCTGCTGCCGAGCAGCTCGGCCACCGTCAGCACCATTCGCCCGTCGTGGGCGTTGGCGCTCAGCAACCTGGCGGCCCAGTTGTCGTAGCCGGCGCCGTTTTGCACGACGTAGTCCGCGTTGGCGAAGGCCCTGGCGTCGTCCGTGCTGGTCTCGTACTCGTGCGGATCGGCGTTGGGATCAGTGACCACGCTCACCACCTCGACCGCGCCGCCGCCGAGCTGGGCCACGAGGCTCCCCCAGAAGTTCTCCGCGGCCACCACCGCCACGTGTCCCTGCGGCGCGCCCCCCCCACCCGCATCGGCGCTCCCGGACCGGGTGGCGTTGCCGCCGCCCCCGCAGGCGGCGACGACCGACCCGAGCATCAGCAGCCCCGCCGCGAGGATGCCGCGGCGAGCCTGAACGCCGATTCCCGGAATGAGAGCCAGAATCATCATGACGCCGCAGTATAGAGGATCATTCTCATTTCGGCGCCACGGACGAGGTCCTCCGCGGCCGCGGGAGGTCGCTCAGCGGGCGGTCGGAGCGCCGTGGGCTGCGGCGCAGTCGGCGCAGAGTCCCACCAGATCGAGGCGGTGGCTGGAGGGGGAGAAGCGGGTCTCGGCGGCGATCTCGGCCACGGCCCGCTCGATGACACGCTCCAGCCGGGAGGACATCTCGACGTCGATGACCGCCGCGCACCCGGTGCAGATGAGATGGTGGTGGTGGCCGGTCAGGTCCTCGGAGAGCTCGTAGCGGGCGAACTCGTCGGCGCCCTGGATGCGGCGGACGGTGCCGGCACGCTCCAGAACGGTGAGGTTGCGGTAGGCCGAGCTCTGCGCCAGCCCGTCGGTCCCGGCCACCAGCTCGGCGACCGTCAGCGGGCGGCCGGCGCCGGCCAGCGTCTCCACGATGCGGCGGCGGCCGGCGGTGTACCGCTGCTCCACCGTCTCGAGGCTGGTGGCGACGCTGGCGTGGATCCCGGTGCTCATCTCCAGGCCAGAGTATCCACAGCGGCGGTCGGGCGGCGCTCCCCGACCCGATACCCTCGCCGGTCATGACCGGCCGCCCCCCGACCCGATACCCTCGTCGGCCATGACCGCCCGCTCCCTCATCGTGCCGCTGGTGCTCGCCGTCGCCGGCGCAGCACTCGCCGCCTGCGGCGATTCCACGTCCAGCGCCTCGTCCAGCGGCACCGGCGGACCCATCGGTGCGACCGTGCAGGCGCCCAGCTCGGCATCCGCCGCGCCGGTGCCTGTCGCCGAGCCCAGCGGCCTCCCCTTCACCTTCCAGGGTGGCGGTCAGGGCGGCAGCCCGCCCTTCACCGTCCCGTCGACGGGGAGCTACAAGGTCGAATACCACCTCAGCGCCGACGCCAACGGGGCGGCCTGCTCGATGAGCATCGCCCTCTCCCATGGCTCCGACAACGTGACCGTCGTCGATCAGGTGTCCGTCGCGCCACGCAGCCCCAAAAGCGCCACCATGATGGTCACCCTGGCGGCCGGCGCCTGGCGCGCCATCGAGGGCGGTGGCTGCGCCTGGACGCTGACGGTGGGCGGCTGAGAAGCTAGAGCTCGTCCTGGCCGGATCCGGGCTCCAGCTCCGGCAGCCGCCGTGGCTGCCGCTCCCGGGCGGTGGCGTAGACGGTGCGGACGATCTCCTCGATGCTGGGCTTGGCGTAGTACTCGGCGTCGATGGCGTATCCGGTGCGGGTCGGCGCCCCGCTGAGCGTCCGCGGCGCTGCGTCGAGGTGCCACCAGCCCTTCTGTGTCTCCAGCACCTGCTGGAGGATGGCGGCGCTGGCGCCGCCGGGGACGTCCTCGTCGACCACCACCAGGGCGCCGGTGCGAGCCAGCGAGGCGGAGATGGCGCCGTCGAGGTCGAAGGGCATCAGGGTCTGGACGTCGATGACCTCGGCCTCGACCCCCAGCCCGGCGAGGAGGTCGGCAGCCTCCAGGGCCAGCCGGACGCAGGCGCCGTAGGTGACGACGGTCACGTCGGTGCCGGCGCGGAGCACCTCGGGGCGGCCCAGAGGGATGGTGAACTCGCCGACGTTGTCGGGCAGCGCCTCCTTGAGGCGGTAGCCGTTGAGCACCTCGACCACCATGCCCGGATCGTCACCCCGGAACAGGGTGTTGTAGAGGCCGGCGGCGCGGGTGCAGTCGCGGGGCACGCACAGGTGCATGCCGCGACAGGAAGACATGATGGTGCTCATCGGCGAGCCGGCATGCCACACCCCCTGGAGGCGGTGGCCCTTGGTCCGGATGACGACCGGGGCCGACTGGGCGCCGACGGTGCGCCAGCGCAGCGTCGAGAGGTCGTCCGAGGCCAGCTGCAGGGCGTAGAGGAAGTAGTCGATGTACTGGATGTCGGCGATGGGCCGGAGCCCGCGCAGCGCCATCCCGATTGCCTGGCCGAGGATGGTCGCCTCGCGGATTCCCGTGTCGGTCACCCGCAACTCGCCGAAGCGCTGCTGCAGTCCCTCGAAGACCAGGTTGACGTCGCCGAGGCGGCCGACGTCCTCGCCGATGACCAGCAGCCGCGGGTCGCGGGCGAAGTTGGCGTCGAAGCAGCGCTGCAGGACCACGCGGGCATCGACCATCTGCGGCACCGCTCCCAGCCGGGGCGGGACCAGGGCGGTGCGAAGCGGTGACTGCCGCGTCTCGCTGAGCAGATGCGAGGTGGTGGCGCGCCGGTTGTGGGCGCGGTAGGCGGCCAGGAACTCGGTGAGCGGGCGGGCCGTCTGGGGCCGGTCGCGCAGCGCCCAGGCGGCCCGGGAGGCGACCGAATCGACCGTGCGGCGGGTGAGGTCGGGGTCCGCGGCGAGCCCGGTGGCGGCAGTCGCGGCGCCCTCGTCACCGGTGGCCCGGAGCAGGGCGACGACACCGTCGCGCTCGGCGCGGATGGGGTCCCGGAAGGCGTTCTCGGCGGCCTGCCGCTCGTCCTCGACAAAGCGGCGCTCGGTCTTCTCGATCCGCTGCAGCTCCTCGGTGGTCGCCAGGGCGGTGTCGAGCAGGAGGGTGCGCATCCGCGCCACGCAGTCGAAGTCGTGCTCCCACTGCAGGCGGGGCGCGCTCTTGTAGCGCTCGTGGCTGCCGCTGGAGGAGTGGCCCGAGGGCTGGGTGCAGTCGTAGACGTGGACCAGGGCGGGCTCGTGGTCTCGCCGGACGGTCTCGACCACGGTGGCGTAGGTGTCGCAGAGGGCCACGTAGTCCCAGGCGGCGACCCGCTCGATGCGCAGCCCCGGCTCCCCCGGCTCGGTCTCGAAGCCGCGCAGCGCCGCCGAGATCGAGCCCTTGACCGTCTGCAGTTCCGTCGGCACCGAGATGCCGTAGCCGTCGTCCCAGACGGAGAGCAGCACCGGCACCTGGAGGAGTGCGATGGCATTCATCGACTCCCAGAACAGACCCTCGCTGGTGCTGGCGTCACCGATGGTTCCGAAGGCCACCTCGCCGCCGCGCTCGCTGTGGCCGGCGGCCACCCCGTCCAGGGCCCGGCTCTCGCGGTAGAGCCGGGAGGCGTAGCCGAGGCCCACCAGCCGCGGCATCCATGCCGCCACCGGCGACATGTCGCTGGCCGAGTTACGGCCCAGGAGCAGGTCGAGGTGGCGGCCGTCCGCGTCGACGGTGCGGGTGGCGAAGTGGCTGGTCATCTGGCGGCCGCCGGCGAGGTCGTCCCGGGTGTCGGCGTCGCCGTACATCTGGGCGAAGAAGCCGCGCAGGTCCACCATCCCGGTGGCCATGGCCAGGGTCTGGTCGCGGTAGTACCCGGAGCGCCAGTCGCCCGGGCGCATCACCCGGGCCAGCGCCAGCTGGGCCACCTCCTTGCCGTCGCCGACGATGGCGAAGCGAGCGCGCCCGCTCAGCACCTCGCGCCGCGCCACCCGGCTGGCGGCGCGGCTGCGGACGGCCAGGCGGTAGTCGGCGACGATCGACTCGCGCGACAGGACCACCCGGCTGCGCGGCAGGACGACTCCGTCGCCGTCGCGCTCGGGCCGCTTGGCCTCCGGGCTCGGGGCGGCGCGGCCTCGCAGGGGCAGGACCCGGTTGGTGGGATCGAGCATGGTCACTCGGTGACCCTCTGACCGTGGGGAGGGCCGCCGGGTCCATCCCGGTCGGAGCCCTCGTCGCTGGGTGCCTGCGACATTGTCACCGGCGGTGCATTGGCCGCGCAACATGTCCACCCGATTGCGTCATGACCGCGCGGTTGTCCGGTGCTCGTTCGGCCTTGGCTGCGAAGTTGCGCGGAAGGCCGGCCCCGCCGGCCCAGCCTGACCCGGCAGATGCCCGGGGCGTGGGTCTGTGCAACGATCTGGGGATGACCGAACCGCAGCCGACCACCCCGCTGGACCGGCCGACGTCGCCGGCGCTCGCCGCCTGGATGAAGCAGGGCTGGCTGGAAAGCGAGGTGCCGGCCGGCGTCCTTGAGATCGCGTCCGAGTCCGCCCGGCGCCGCGCCCAGCTCGCCGCCCGCTTTCCGGGGGAGGCGCTGGTGATCCCCACCGGCGGCGCCAAGGTGCGCAGCAACGACACCGACTATGAGTTCCGTGCCAACAGCGGCTTCGCCTACCTGACCGGGGACCTCGATCCCGACTCGGTGCTGGTCATGCTGCCGGCGGAGGGCGGCCACCAGGCGACCCTCTATCGCCGGGAGCGCCTGCCGCGCTCCGAGACCACGGAATCTTTCGAGAACCGGCAGCACGGCGAGTTCTGGGTGGGCCGCCGCCGCTCCCTGGGGGAGACGGCGGAGCAGGTGGGCATCGCCTGCGCCGACCTGGGCGAGCTTCCCGAGGCGCTCCGCCGGGCCGCCACGGGCGCGGTGCGCGTGCTCCGCGGGGTCGACGCCGGGGTGGATGCGGCCGTGCCCGCCCCGCCCCAGGTCGACGTCGACCGGGCGCTCGGCCAGACCCTCGACGAGATGCGCCTGATCAAGGACGGCTGGGAGCTGGAGCAGATCCAGGACGCCGTGGACGCCACCGTCCGGGGCTTCGTCGACGTGGTGCGTCGCCTGCCGCTGGCGGTGGAGACCGGTGAGCGGATGGTCGAGGGCCTCTTCAGCACCCGCGCCCGCGTGGACGGCAACGGCAACGGCTATTCAGTCATCGCCGCTGCCGGCGCCCATGCCACCACGCTCCACTGGACCCGGAATGACGGGCCGGTCAAGGAGGGGGACCTGCTCCTGCTCGACGCCGGTGTCGAGAACCGCTGGCTCTACTCCGCGGACGTCACCCGCACCATCCCGGTGAGCGGCCGGTTCTCGCCGGCGCAGCGGCGGGTCTACGACCTGGTCTGGCGGGCTCACCAGGCGGCGCTCGCCGCCGTCCGGCCGGGCGCGCGCTTCCTCGAGTACCACGAGGCCGCCGACCGGGTGCTCGCCGGGGGGCTGCATGAGTGGGGCCTGCTGCCGGTGCCCGCCGAGGAGTCGCTGCGCGACGACTCCGGCCTGCACCGCCGCTGGACCCTCCATGGGGCCGGCCACATGCTCGGGCTCGACGTCCACGACTGCGTGCGCGCCCCGCGGGAGACCAATCGGTTCGGCGTCCTCCGCGAGGGCATGGTGCTGACCGTCGAGCCCGGCCTGTACTTCCAGGCGGACGACCTGCTGGTGCCCGAGGAGCTCCGCGGCATCGGGGTCCGGATCGAGGACGACGTCGTCGTCACGGCCGCCGGCTGCCACATCCTTTCCGCCGCCCTGCCCACCCAGGCGGACGAGGTCGAGGCCTGGATGGCGTCGCTGAGCGGCGACTGGGACCAGGTCCGGTAGCGAGCCCGCCTCGAGCGGGTGGGGCAGCCCTCGGCTGTCGAGGTGGAGTGAAACCCCGGCGGTCCCCGGGGCGTTGTCCGAGCCGAACGCATGGCTGGTGCGCCCAGGCAGTCCCCTGGACGTAGCATGCAGCGCAGGGCAGATCGACGGAGACCACCTGAAAGATGCTTCAACTGGGACGGGGGCTACTGGCCTCGCGACGGATGCGCGCCCTGGTCGGTGCCGTGCTTGCGGTTGCGGCCATCGGTCTCGGCCCCCTGGGCTCGTCGCCGCGCGTGGTCCGCGCCGCGGTGTCGACGCCGACCAGCTCGGGTGCTGTGGGGATGGCGCGGAGCTCGAGTGGCGGCTACTGGGTGGCGACCACCTACGGCGACGTCATCGCCCTGGGCGGTGCGCCTGATCTCGGGCACACCGGAGCCCTGAACCAGCCGATCGTCGGCATCGCCTCCACCTGGACCGGGAACGGCTACTGGCTGGTGGCCTCCGATGGCGGCGTCTTCCCCTTCGGCGACGCCGGTGGCTACGGGTCGCTCGGCGCCATCCGACTCAACCAGCCGGTGGTGGGGATGGCGGCCGCACCCGGCGGCGGCTACTGGCTGGTGGCGTCCGACGGCGGGGTCTTCCCCTTCGGTCCGGGTGCCGGCGGCTACGGCTCGACCGGCGGGATCCGGCTCAACCAGCCGGTGGTGGGCATGGCCGCGACCTCGACGGGCGGCGGCTACTGGCTGGTGGCGCGCGACGGCGGCATCTTCCCCTTCGGCAACGCTGGTGGCTTCGGCTCCACCGGGGGCTCGACCATCGCCTCCGACGCCTTCTCCCCCGCCTCCACCGGCGCCGTCGACGTCGTCTCCATCGTCCGTGCCGCCGCGGCGCGGCACGGGGTCAGCGGTGACTACATGCTCAAGATCATGTACTGCGAGTCGGGCGGGCGGATCAATGCCGTCAACCCGTCGGGGCCGTATGTCGGGCTCTTCCAGTTCCTGGCCAGCACCTTCCATGCCAACGGCGGCACCGACCTCTATGACCCCTACCAGCAGGCTGAGGTGACGGCGACCATGCTGTCGCACGGCCAGGCCCACCAGTGGAGCTGTGCCTAGGCGCAGCCGCTGCGGCGCCGCCACCGGCGGCACCGCACCCAGGAGCCCGTCCGGCACCGCGCCGGGCGGGCTTCTCCCCTAGCAGGAGCGCCGATGACAGGGGGGTCACGCCCCTGCACCGTGTCCCCGGCAGCGGTCGACACAGGCACGGCTCGACGGCAGAGTCGCCGCCATGACAGCGGTCGAGAGCGAGGGTGCGGTCCAGCCGCCGCCACCACCGGCCCCCCGCTCCTGGGGCGTGCGCGACCAGCGGGGCGCACCGGCTCCGGCGGCCACCACCGCGCTCGGCCGGGCGGCGTGGGTCCCGCCCTCGGCCGATGACACCGCCCCGGTGGGGCATGGGCTCGGAGCCTTCGTCGCCGGCAGCGGTTGGGTTGCCAATGCCCATCCCGACAAGGTGCGCTGGAAGCGGATGCCCTCGAACCGGAGGAAGCGGCCGGCTTTGATGCCCTTCGGGATCCTCGGCCGGGTGGTGATCTCGGCCACGGTGGGACTGATCCTCTTCGGCGCCTTCGGCTATCACAGCTGGATCACCAACATCCTGCACGGCAGCCACCACCTCACCACGCCGAAGGCGGTCGCCGGGGCGCCGCAGATGAGCCGCGGCCACCTTGGCGCGGTGGCCCAGACCATCGCCAGCGGCGCCCATGCCGGGAGCGGCGTCCATGACGTGGTGGTCTCCTACTACGGCTCCGGCTCCGACGCCCTCCCCCAGTACTTCGTCGCCGCCTTCACCCACAGCGGCTCCAGCCTGACCGGCTCGGACCTCACCACATTGGTGGACAAGCTGGCAGGAGGCCAGTACACCGCGGGCATCACCTCGGACACCCGCAACGGTGTCAAGTACAGCTGCGGCAGCTACGCCTATGGGACCGGTGCCACGGCCATCAACGGTGTCGCCTGCCTCTGGGACGACTACGACGTGGTCGGGATGGTCATCAGCTTCGAGGACGCCAACACCGACCGGATGCTCAACACCGCCCAGCAGGTGCGCGACAGCGCCGAGGCCTGACCCCGGCTCAGTCCAGTGGCAGCGACAGGCAGCGAACGCCGCCGCCCGACTTCATGAACTCGCTCATCGGCAGGGTCACGGTGTCGAAGCCGGCATCGTGCAGTGGACGGGACAGATCCTCGGCGGCGGAGGACGAGACGACGCGGTCACCCACCGCCAGCGCGTTGCAGGCGAAGCCGGCGGCCACCTCGACCGGGACCTCGATGACGTGAGGGACGGTGCGCCGGATCAGCTGAGCCGACTCCCTGGTGAAGGCGTGCGGGGCGAAGAGCACGGTGCGGTCGTCGATGGGGCAGAAGCAGGTATCGAGGTGGTAGAAGCGGGGATCGACGAGGTGCAGCGAGTGGACCTCGACGTCGAGCAGCCGGGAGACGATGGCGTGGCTGCCATGGTCGGTGCGCAGGCCGTAGCCACAGTAGAGGCGGTCGCCCACGAAGAGGGCGTCGCCCGCGCCCTCGAAGGCCAGGTCGCGTGGCAGACGGTGCACGGTGTGGCCGTGGCCCACCAGGGCGCGCTCCCAGTGGTTCTCCTCGCCCTGGCGCTCGGCGTGCCGGAAGCGGCTGAGCACCGCCTGCCGGCCATGCACCACGGCGGCGTTGGCGGTGAAGACCATGTCCGGGAGTCCGGGCACCGGGTCGACCAGCTCGAGCGTCTGGCCGAGGTCACGGTAGGTGCGCTCCAGCGCCTCCCACTGCTCCACCGCCCGCACGCGGTCGACGCCCACGTCGAGATGCATCCAGGGATTGATCTCGTACTCGACGCCGAAGAAATCGGGCCGACACATGAGGATGGACATCGCTGTCCTCCTTTCCGACCGCCGCAGCAGGCCGATCGCGCCATGCGGGGAGCTCCTGCGCCTGCGGTCGCAGCCGATGATCGCACAGGTTCGCGGGCAACGGCCGTCACCGCCGGGTGATGGAGCCATGCCGAGACCGTCAGGTCAGGACCAGGCGCTCCAGGATGTCGGCGGCGCCGTCGGCTGCCACCGGCGGGGCGAGCACGAACCCGGGCCGCAGCATGCCCGGGTCCGCCTGGCCCATGACCACGCCGATCCCAGCGGCGGCGAGCATGGGCAGGTCGCTCGCCGAGTCGCCGATGGCCAGGGTGCGACCCACGGCGACGCCGAGGAGGTGGCAGACGGCGCGCAGGCCGTCTCCTTTGTCGGCGGCGGCGATGTGGAGCTCGAAGGGCCGCTCGCCGCGGGCGTCGATGCGCACGATGCATCCCTGGACCGTCCGCCGTGCCGGCAGGTCGACGCAGCGGCGGAGCGCCAGCTCGATCCGCGAGCGCGGGCCCATGGCAAGGACGCGCCGCGACGCCCGGGCGGCCAGCGCGATGTCGGCGACGCGACGGGCGCCGCTGCGCCGCAGGTAGCGCGAGGCCGCGGGGCCGTCGCGACGCGGTTCGCCGGCGCGCAGCCCGTGGCCATCGGCCACCATGGGCTGCAACCCGGCGGAGCGGATCCTGCCGCAGGCGGCCGCCACCACCGGCGCCGGCAGGCGGCGCTCGTCGACGACCCGGCCGGTGGCCGCGTGGCGGATCTCGGTGCCGCCGGACACCACCGCCAGCGGTCCGATCCGCAGGGTGGCCAGGAGCGGCGCCGCGGCCGCCCAGCGGCGCGCCGTGACCGCCACCACCGGCAGCCCGCGGCGCGCGCAGGCGGCGAGCGCGGCGAGGACGCGTGCCGAGGGCGGCTGCCAGTAGTCCACGAGGGTTCCGTCGAGGTCGGCGACGACCAGCTCGACCCGCGAGCTCAACGCTCCGTGAGGGGAAGCGTGGCGATGACCGTGGGGCGGAAGGCCGCCGGCTCCGCCGCGGCGCGGCTCACCGGGGGTGGCACGGGTCGGCGCCGGACGCAGCCACGCGGGTCGACGTCCTCGCGGACCGCCACCAGCGAGGCCAGCCGGAGCGCGCCGGACCCGATCCTGCCGTGGTGGCGGAGCGTGGCCACCACCGAGGCCCGCATCCACACGGCGCCGGGCTCCTCGACAGCGTCGACCGGCTCCGGCCGGGAGACGCGCAGCGCCTGAGCCCGGGCGGAGAGCCAGCGGGCGGCGGCGGCGTGACCGTCGAAGGGGACCCGGCCGGCGGCGACCAGGCGGCCGCCCTCCCACTCCGCCAGCACCAGCGCGTCGACCCCGCCGCGCGGCCCGGGGACGACGGCGGTGACCACGGCCTCGGTCTCGTCGCGCAGTGCCACGCGCAGCCGCAGCGGCGAGGTGGCGCCAGGGTGGTAGGGGGCGGCGCCATGACGCCCGACCACGGCGGGAAGCCAACGCTCGGCGGCGGCGGCGGCGAGGGCGCGACCCTGGCCCTCGACCCAGTCCGGCAGCTGCAGATGCGGCGCCGGCGCCAGCAGCGCGGCCAGCGCCTGGCGGCGCCGGTCGAAGGGCCAGGCGTGGAGCGAGGCGCCGTCGAGGTGGAGCAGGTCGGTGACCAGCATGACCACCTGGGTGGCCCCACCCCCCGAGGCGCGTCCCGGCCGGGGCGCTCGGGCCGCCGACGACCACAGGCGGCCGGCGAGGGCGGGAAGGTCGGGGCAGCCGTCGCTGTCGAGCGCGGCGACCACGCCGTCGAGCGCCGCCGCCCGGCCGCGCAGTGCCGTCGCTCCGGCGGCGGCGATCTCGGGCAGCCGCGCCGTGACGTCCTTGAGGCGCTCGTCGTGGATGCGGACGCCGCCGTCGGTGCCGGCGCGCAGGATGGCGCGCATCCCCTGCCAGTCGACGCTGAAGCGCCAGTCGGGATCGTCGAAGGCGGCGCCACAGGGCGTGGCACGCTCCGGTTCGATGGGGCCGGGCCGGGCCGGGCCGATCCGCAGCGGAAGCGGCAGCACCAGCGGACCGTCGGGAGCGCCGCCGCTGGTGGGGAACGTGGGGAGGGACGGGCCGGATGGCATCAGGATGGTTGAGCCCAGGACGGAGGTGGCGGCGGAGGGCCGCCGGGGCGGGACGCGCTCAGGAGGATGGTATGGGGCGACGGCGGGGACGGACTGCGCCGGCCGGGTCAGGCACCGGCCACCTCAGGAGGCCTTGCGGCGGCGCGGGGTCTCGGCGTTCGAGGGCTTGGCCCGGGTGGTGCGGGCGGCGGTGGCGGTGCTGCTTCGCGAGCGGCCCCGGGACCCTCCACCGGCGGCGGCGGCCGGCTCGGCGGCCTCCTCAACCTCGACGGCGGCCGGGGAATCAGCGTCCCCGGTGCCGCGCTTGCGGGCGGCCTCGACGCTGGCGCGGAGGGCGGCCATCAGGTCCATCACCTTGGGCGGCTCGGTGTCGGTGGGGATGGTCACCGCCTCACGCTCGCCCATCTTCTCCTCGACCACCTGGAGCAGGGCCTCCCGATAGCGATCGGTGTGCCGCGCCGGGTCGAAGTGGGCGGCCAGGTTCTCCACCAGCATGACCGCCATGTCCAGCTCGCCCTTGGCCACCGAGACGTCCTCGCCCGGCAGCTTGAGCTCCTGGTCGGGGCGGATCTCGTCGGGCCAGTGGAGGGTGGTGAGGAGGATGCCCTCGTCGCCGTGGATGCTGAGCCGGACCAGGTGCTCGCGGTCGCGCAGCGCGATGCGGCCGATGGCCACCCGCCCGGTCGTGTCCAGGGCGGCGCGCAGCAGCCGGTAGGGCTTGGCGCCGACCGCCTCGGGCTCCAGGTAGTAGGCCTGCTTGACGTAGACGCCGTCGTCGATCTCGGCGTCGTCGACGAACTCCAGGATCTCGATGGTCTGCTGGGTGGGCAGCGGGAGGTTGTCGAGGTCGTGATCGTCGAGGATGACGTACTCGTCCTTGCTGACCTCGTAGCCGCGGACCGTGTCGCCCCAGCTGACGTCGATCTCCTCGACCGGGCAGTAGCGCTTGTTCTTGATGGGGTTGTGGCAGCTGGGGCAGAGCATCCGGAAGCTCACGCTCTTGCTCTCGGTGGCCAGGTACATGCGCACCGGGATGGCCACCATGCCGAAGCTGACGGCGCCGCGCCACATGGATCTGGGCATGCGACCAGCATACCGCCCGCCGCCGGGCGCGGACCGCGAAGCGGCCGCACCTGGCAGTTACTGGGATCGGAGCCCCCGGCGACGCCTAGGCGACCAGGGCCTCGTAGGCGGTGCGCAGCTCCGGGTAGCGCAGGAAGAGGATGTGCGCGTACTCATGGTTGAGCGGGCGCGGGGTGCGGTTCAGCTTCATGCCCACCTCGGCGGGCAGGCGGTTGGCCTTGCGCCAGTTGCAGCGCTTGCAGGCCACCACCTGATTCTCCCAGGTGCTGGGGGCGCCGCCCCGGCTGACCGGCACCACGTGGTCGATGGTCAGCTCGCTGGAGGGCGCCACGACGGCGCAGTACTGGCACTCGTGGTCGTCGCGGAGCAGGAGGTTGCGGCGGTTGGGCCGCAGCATGCGCCGGGGGACGTGCACGGTGCGGAGCAGCCGGACCATGACGATGCCCTCGGGCAGGCGACGCCCGGCGAAGGCGGCGGCGGCCTCCACCTCGGCGGCGTCGGTGAGCAGGGCGACCCGCTCCTTGCTGAGCAGGACACACAGGCGGCGGCGGCTGATCACATTGAGTGGCTGCAATGAGGAGGAGAGCAGAAGTACCGCCATAGCCGGATTGTAGGGTCAGCCGAGATGGCCTGGCAGGGCGACGCCGGCCGCGGCCGGTGGCCGTCAGGGAAGCAGGGCGGCCAGCAGGAAGCCGGCGCTACAGGCGGCGGCCGCCGACAGCAGCGCGGTGCGGCGGACGTCGCGCCGGCCGGCTGCCTCGAGCCGGTCGCGGAGCATCTCCGGCGGCCCCCAGCGTCGGATGCGCACGCCGGGGTTGATCAGGGCCGCGGCCAGCAGGACGATCGACACCACCACCAGCAGGTTTCCCGCCACGGTGCGGCCCGACGCGCCCACCACCCTGGCGCCAAGCCCCAGCACCGCCGCCGCCACGTCGACCGCGGCCCCGGCGGCGAGGCCTCGCGCCACGGCGTGACCGGTCGAGGCCTGCGGATCCGGTAGCACCCGCTCCCACCGCGGCGGCCGGTCGCGCGGGGCCCGCCGGCGCCGCGGCAGGGCGGCGACCCGGAGCCCGCAGCGCGGACAGTGGGTGCCGTCCGCATCCAGCACCACCGAGCAGACGGGGCAGCTCAGGCCGGCGATGCGGGTGGCCTCAACCGAGCCGGGGCAGCGACTGGCCGCCCCGGAGCGCCGGTGCAAACAGGTCGCCGGCCTCGGCGACCCGGGCGGCGGCGTCGTGGATCGACCAGCGGTCCGGTCGCATGCCGGGCTCGTCGAGCTCCTCCCATCGCACCGGCATGGACACTGGGGCCCCGGGCGCCGGGCGCAGCGAGTAGGGGGCCGCCAGGGTCTTGCCGGTCACGTTCTGGGTGTAGTCGATGCGGATGCGTCCGGTGCGCCGCGCCACCGCCCACTCCCAGGAGACCCTGTCGGGCGCGATCCGGCCGATGGCGCGCGCCACCTCCTCGACCCAGTGCCGGACCTCTGACATGTCGGGCCCCCGGTCGATGGGGACGTGGATCTGCAGCCCGGTCTGGCCGCTCACCTTGGGATAGCCGCGCAGTCCGTAATGGTCGAGTGCGGCACGAACCAGCGAGGCGATGTGGCGGACGTCGTCGAAAGTGGCGGGCGGGAAGGGGTCGAGGTCGAAGACCGCCCAGTCGGGCTGCTCCGGGGCGTCGACCCGGGAGTGCCAGGGATGGATGTCGATGGCGGCGCTGTTGGCCATCCAGGCCAGCGTGGCCACCTCGTCGACGATCACGTAGGTGACGGTGCGATCGCCGTGATAGGTCCAGGTCCGGATCCACTGGGGTGCGTGGTCGGGGATGCGCTTGCGCCAGAAGTGCTTGCCCTCGACGCCGTCGGGGAAGACCTGCATGCCGCAGGGGCGGTCCTGGAGGTGGGGCAGGAGTGCCGCCGACAGGCGCACGTAGTGGGCCACCATGTCGCGCTTGGTCACCCCGTCCGGCCACAGCGGCTTGTCCAGGTTGGTGAGCCGCAGCCGCCGGCCACCGATCTCCCAGTGGGCGTCATTGGGAAGGCCGGCCAGCACCTCCAGCTCGGCGGCGTGTCGGCCCAGGTCGGGGTGCGGCACGCCGGAGACGGGGGGCGCGGCCGCCGGCGTCACAGGTTTCCGCTGGGATTGGCGAGAACGTGGCCGGGGGGTGCTGAGCACAGCCGGCGGTGGCGGCGCCACGTCCGGTGATGGCGGCGGCATGTCCGGTGATGAACCAGCGCCGTCCGGGACACGGGGCGCGGCGGCGTCGAGCTCCGCGGGCGAGAGCTCGCGCTCGCGGACACAATCGGCCAGGGCCAGGTCCTCGCGCAGGCCGCGCCAGGTGGGCTGGCGAAGGGTCCCGTCGCGGGTGACGCCGATGTACCGGACGCTGCAGACCAGCTCGGGCTTGACCCAGGTGGCGGCCGTGTCGGAGGGGGGCACGGTCTCGAACGGACAGTCCTCGACCTGAAGCCCGGCGAGCCGCAGGCGCAGCCGCTCCATGGTGGGCTGGTCGAGGCCGCTGCCCACCCGGCCGGTGTACCGCAGACGCCCATCCTCGAGGAGGCCGAGGATGAGGGCCCCCAGCTCGCCGCGGCTGTGGCGGCCCGCGGTGTAGCCGCAGACCGCGGCGTCCTGAGTCTTCCAGGCCCGCACCTTGATCCAGGCCAGCGAGCGCCGTCCCGCCTCGTAGCGCGAGGACGCCCGTTTGGCCACCATGCCCTCCAGCCCGCGCTCGGCGACGGCGGCGAAGAAGGCCTCGCCTGCCTCCTCGACGTGGTCGGCGTAGCGGACGGCGTCACCGTCGGCGAGCACGGCGCGAAGTGCTCGCTTGCGCTCCGTCAGCGGCAGGTCGCGGAGGTCGTGCCCGGCGGCCCCGATGAGGTCGAAGGCCATCAGCACCACCGGCACCTCGCCGCGCAGGCGCTCGGTGGCGCGCCGGTCGTCGACGTTGATCCGGCGCTGCAGCAGCTCGAAGTCGGGGCAGCCGGCGGCGTCGAGGGCCACGATCTCGCCGTCGAGCACGGCCTCGGGAACGGACAGCGCCTGCGCCAGCCCCTGCAGCTCGGGGTAGCGCCTGGTCTCGTCGCGCCCGTTGCGTCCCCGCAGGGTGACGGCGCCGTCGCGCACTGTGGCCACGGCGCGGACCCCGTCGTACTTGACCTCGTACAGCCACCCCGGGCGCGAGAAGGGTTGGCTCAGCGGCGTGGCCAGCATGGGACGCAGGGTGATCGGGACGCGGCGGCGGGGCGCGGTGTCGATGAGCGCAGCCACCGGCGCCGGCGCGGGGGCGCTCGGCGCGGGGGCGGCGGCCGGTGTGGTGGCCGCGCCGCGCGGTGCCGCATAGGCGGCGCGAACCGCGGCCCGACCAGTCCCCTCGGGGCCCCGGGGCGCCTCCCCACTGGGCGTGGGGCCCCGGCCACCACCCTTGCCCTCGAAGTCCGGCCCCGACCAGGTGGCGGCGGGGGCGGCTGCGATCTCGGCAAGGGAACGGCCGCTGAGCACCGAGATGTCGAGGTCGGCGGCGTCCATGCCGGGCATCTCGGCCTCATCGTGTTTCTTGATGAGCAGCCAGTTGCGGTCGTCGGGGCCGCCGGCCGGCCGCCGGCCCCGACCGCCCAGGCGCACCATGGCGAACTCGCCGTTGAGCTTGACCCCGTGGAGCCGGAACTTGACGTCGCCGCGGGCCATGGAGGCGACGAAGTCCTCCTCCGACTCGCGCGTCCACTCCACCGTGCCGGCGTCCCAGAGCATCACCGTGCCGGCCCCGTAGCCGTCGGGGATGATCCCCTCGAAGTCGCCGTAGTCGACGGGGTGGTCCTCGACGTGGACGGCGAGGCGTCGCTGCGAGGCGTCCAGCGTCGGCCCCTTGGGCACAGCCCAGCTGAGCAGGACGCCGTCGCGCTCCAGCCGGACGTCCCAATGCAGCCGCGAGGCGTGGTGCATCTGGACGCAGAAGCGGCGCCCCGGCGGCAGCCGGCCCCAGCCCGGGAAGAGGAGTGCCCCGGCGGCAGTGCGAGTCCCGCCGGCGTCGCCGCTGGGCTCGGGAGTGCGCGTGAAGTCGCGCTTGCGGCGGTACTCCTCCAGCGCCATCGAGCACAGCGTATCCCGCGGTCCGGTGGCCGCCTTCGCCGGAGACGGCTCAATGGCCCCCTACCACCCAGGTCATGTGGCAATTTCTTTGATAACGACGTTGTCAGAATGTGTGCTATGGTACCGGCTGGCTCGGGACGCCCCGGAGTGCCGGAGCCGTCCACTTCGAGAGGAGAAACCATGACCCAGGTCCCGCCTTACCGAAGCGAGGTCGTCCGCGAGGAGACCACCGTCGGCGGCACGCCCGTGGTGCAGGAGCCCGTCGGCGCCCCCGTGCTGGTGCCCGCCGGTCGCCCCGTGGCCTACGAGACGGTTCAGCCGGTGGCTGAGCCGCTGGCACCGGTCGCACCGGCCGGCTACACGCGGGTCACCCGCAGCTCCTCGGTGGTGGGCAATCCCGGTGCCTGGCGCGCCACCCAGATCGTCTGGTACATCCTGGCGGTGATCGAGATCATCATCGGCCTACGGGTGCTGTTGCTGGCGTTGGGCGCCAACCCCTCTGCCGGGTTCACGCGATTCATCCACGACCTCAGCGCCCCGTTTGTCGCCCCCTTCCGCGCCATGTTCAGCGACTACGCCCTGGGCACCACCGGCGTGCTCGAGGTCGGCTCCCTGGTCGGCATGCTGATCTGGGCGCTCTTCGCCTGGCTGGTGGTCAAGCTGATCGACATCATGAGCACCCCGCGCGGCACCCGCATCGTCTGACGGCGGGCACCTCAACCTGAACGCCCCCCGGAACTGCCCGGGGGACGATCGAGGGTTATCCAGAGCGCGCCCGCAGGGCGCGCGTGGGGGGAGGGGCCGGCGGGCTCTGCCCGGCGGCAGTGTCCGGGGGGCCAGCCCCCCACCGATGGACCGCCCGCAGGGATGGCTGCCAGAGACCAAACGCATGTCCGCCGGTGAAGTCTCGAAACCGCCGCGGGCTGGTAGAATTGGACCGTCACCGAGGGGCCGACGGAGTTCATTCCGCGTCCCGCCGCGCCTGCCAGAGCGTGGGACGCCGTCGGTGCGCCAGTCCTTCACCGACGGGTCCATGGGGCCTGCCACCCACCGGAGCTCACCACCCCTGACCGAGACCGCCCGCCCCGACGAGATGCCCCTGGACGCCGCGGCGCCCGCGGCGACCGATCAGGAAGGCGAGGCACCCGACGGCGACCGTCCCCGGCGGACGCGCAGCAACGGCAGTCCCTCTCCCACCCGCGTCGAAGCCGCCTATGGCGCTGCCCAGATCCAGGTCCTCGAGGGCCTGGCACCGGTGCGCAAGCGCCCCAGCATGTACATCGGCTCCACCGACACGCGCGGCCTCCACCACCTCGTCTACGAGATCGTCGACAACTCCATCGACGAGGCCCTGGCCGGCCACTGCGACCTCATCCAGGTGACGCTGCACGCCGACAACAGCGTCTCGGTGCGCGACAACGGCCGCGGCATCCCCGTCGACATGCATCCCACCCAGCACCGCAGTGCGCTGGAGCTGGTCCTGACCGTCCTGCACGCCGGCGGAAAGTTCGGCGACGGTGGCTACAAGGTCTCCGGCGGCCTCCACGGGGTGGGCCTCTCGGTGGTCAACGCGCTCAGCGAGCGGCTCGACGCGGTGGTCCACAAGGGCGGCCACGAGTACACCCAGAGTTACGACCGAGGGGTGCCGCGGGCCGACGTGGCCAAGGGCCGCAGGGTCGACGACCACGGCACCTTCGTCCAGTTCTGGGCCGACCCGGAGATCTTCCCCGAGATCGTCTACAGCTGGGACATCATCGCCACCCGGCTGCGTGAGCTGGCCTTCCTCAACAAGGGCATCACCATCCAGCTCCGCGACGAGGCCGGGGAGGTCGAGTACACCTTCCATTTCGAGGGTGGCATCCAGGCCTTCGTCCGGCACCTCAACACCGGCAAGAATGCGGTCAATCCCCGGCTCTTCTACATCGAGAGGGAGATCGACGGCAACGTCGTCGAGATCGCCCTCCAGTACCAGAACACGACCTTCAACGAGCACGTGCTGGCCTTCGCCAACAACATCCACACCGAGGAGGGCGGCGCCCACCTCACCGGGTTCCGGTCGGCGCTGACGACAACGCTCAACAAGTACGCCCGCAAGTCGGGAGTGCTCAAGGACAATGACCCCAACCTGGGCGGCGAGGATGTCCGCGAGGGGCTCTGCGCGGTGCTCTCGGTGAAGCTCCAGGACCCCCAGTTCGAGGGCCAGACCAAGACCAAGCTGGGCAACAGCGAGGTGGTCGGCCAGGTGTCGGCGGTGCTGAGCGATGGGCTCATGCAGTTTCTCGAGGAGAATCCCGGCGACGCCAAGCGGATCATCGAGCAGTCACTGACCGCGCAGCGCGCCCGCACCGCCGCCGCCCGCGCCCGTGACCTGGTGCAGCGCAAGTCGGCCCTGGAGTCGGCCACGCTGCCTGGCAAGCTCGCCGACTGCAGTGAGAAGGACCCGCAATACTGCGAGCTTTTCATCGTGGAGGGCGACTCCGCGGGGGGCAGTGCCAAGCAGGGCCGGGAGCGGCGCAACCAGGCCATCCTGCCGCTGCGCGGCAAGATCCTCAACGTGGAGAAGGCGCGGGCGGACAAGATCCTCGCCAACGAGGAGATCCGCAACCTCATCACCGCCATCGGCACCGGGTTCGGCGATCAGTTCAGCCTCGAGCGGCTGCGGTATCACCGCATCGTGCTCATGGTCGACGCCGACGTCGACGGCTCGCACATTCGCACCCTGTTGCTCACCTTCTTCTGGCGGCACCTCGCCGACCTGGTGCGCGGCGGCTACCTGTACATCGCCCAGCCGCCGCTCTACAAGATCGAGCGCGGCAAGCAGCAGATGTACGCCTACAGCGACGACGAGCGCGACGAGCGCATGAAGGAGATCGGCGGCCGGCCGCAGATCCAGCGCTACAAGGGACTGGGGGAGATGAACCCCGAGGAGTTGTGGGCCACGACCATGGACCCGGAGCACCGGGTGCTGCTGCGGGTCAACGTCGAGGACGCCATCGGCGCCGACGAGATCTTCGACAAGCTGATGGGCACCGACGTCGAGCCGCGCCGGCGGTTCATCCAGACGCACGCCCGCAGCGTGCGCAACCTCGACGTCTGACGAGCGCTGATGCCCGCACCTGACCTCGCCCTCCCGATCGCCCTCGACGCCATGGGGGGCGACCACGCTCCGCGCCAGATCGTGCTCGGCGCCGCGCTGGCGGTCCGCGACGTGGGCGTCAAGGTGGCGCTCGTCGGCCGCAGGAAGGACATCGAGCGTGAGCTCGAGGCGCTGCCGCTGGAGCACAACGCGGCCCGTGACTCGCTGACCATCGTCGAGGCCGCCGAGGTGGTGGAGATGGACGAGCACCCGGCGCAGGCCGTGCGCGCCAAGAAGAACGCCTCCGTGGTGGTGGCCTGCGCCGAGGTCGCTGCCGGCCGCGCCCGCGCCGCCGTCAGCGCCGGCAACAGCGGCGCCGTCCTGGCCGCCGCCCTCTTCGGCCTGGGGCGGGTCAAGGGCGTGTCCCGGCCCGCCATCGGCACCCAGCTGCCGACGGCGACGTCGGCCATGACCTTCATGCTCGACGTCGGCGCCAACACCGACTGCAAGCCCGAATGGCTGGCGCAGTTCGCCGTCATGGGCAATGTCTACGCGGCCGAGATGATGGGGGTGCGCGAGCCGCGCATCGCCCTGCTCAGCAACGGCGAGGAGCGGGGCAAGGGCAGCGAGCTGGTCCAGGCGGCCACGCCGCTGCTGGAGGCGCTGCCGGTCAACTTCACCGGTAACGTCGAGGGCCGCGCCCTGTTCGCCGGCACGGTGGACGTGGTGGTCTGCGACGGCTTCTCCGGCAACATCGCGCTCAAGGTGGGCGAGGGGGTCGCCGAGTTCCTGCTGACCTCGATCAGCAGCATCGCCCGGCAGTCGCTGCAGGGCCGGGTCGGCGGCGCGCTGCTGCGGCCCCGGCTGCGGCCCATCCGCGACAAGGTTGACTACCGCAAGACCGGCGGCGCGCTGCTGCTGGGCGTGGCCGGCGAGGTGGTCATCGCCCACGGCCGCAGCGACGCCGAGGCGGTGATGAACGCCATCCGTGTCGCCGACACCGCCTCCCGCCGCGACGTGGCCGGGGTCATCGCCACCCGCATCGCCGCCTCCCGCCAGCCCGATGCCACACCCCCTCCGCCGGACACCGCCGCCATCCCCGACACCGAGGGCGCGAGCGCATGAGCATCTTCAACCCCGGCGACATCCGCAACGTCGACCTCGAGGCAGAGATGCGGCAGTCCTACATGGACTACGCCATGAGCGTGATCGTCTCGCGCGCCCTGCCGGACGTGCGCGACGGGCTCAAGCCGGTGCAGCGTCGCATCCTCTACGCCATGCTCCAGGAGGGCATCACCGCCGGCACGCGCCACAAGAAGAGCGCCTCGGTGGTGGGCGAGGTGATGAAGAGCTATCACCCCCATGGCGACATGGCCATCTACGACACCATGGTGCGCCTCGCCCAACCCTGGGTGATGCGCTATCCGCTGATCGACGGGCAGGGTAACTTCGGCTCCGTCGACGGCGACCCCGCGGCCGCCCATCGGTACACCGAGGCCCGCATGTCGCCGATCGCCATGAACCTGGTCGAGGACATCGACAAGAACACCGTCGATTTCGTCCCCACCTACGACGACCAGACCACCGAGCCCTCGGTGCTGCCGGCGCTGCTCCCCAACCTGCTGGTCAACGGCGCCAGCGGCATCGCCGTGGGCATGGCCACCAACATCCCGCCGCACAACCTCGGCGAGGTGGTCGACGCCCTGCACATGCTCATCGACAACCCCGAGGCCACCCTGGAGGACCTGCTGACCAGGATCAAGGGCCCCGACTTCCCCACCGGCGGCGCCATCTACAGCAGCCAGATCGCCACCCTCTACGCCACCGGCCATGGCCGCATCGTCATGCAGGCGCAGGTGGACTTCGAGGAGTCGAAGTCGGGGCGGGAGCAGATCATCGTCCGGGAGCTTCCCTACCAGGTCAACAAGGCGCGGCTGATCGGCAACATCGCCGACCTCGTCAAGGAGGGCAAGCTCGACGGCATCGCCGACCTCCGCGACGAGTCGGGCCGGCACGAGACCACCCGCGTGGTCATCGAGCTCAAGTCCAACGCCCGTCCCAACACCGTCCTCAACAACCTCTTCAAGCACACCGCGCTGCAGTCCACCTTCGGCGGGCTGATGCTGGCGCTGGTCGACGGGCGGCCGCTGGTCCTGAGTGTCAAGGCCATCCTGCAGCACTACCTGGACTATCGCCGGGTCACCGTGACCCGCCGGACGCGGTTCCTGCTGGCCCGGGCCAAGGAGCGCGCCCACATCCTCGAGGGCCTGATGAAGGCGCTCGACCACCTCGACGAGGTCATCGCCATCATCCGTTCGGCGGATGACGTCAAGGACGCGCAGAGCCGGCTGGAGACCCGCTTCAAGCTCAGCGACCGGCAGAGCAAGGCCATCGTCGACCTCACCCTGGGCCGCCTGACGCGGCTGGAGGCGCACAAGCTGCGCGGCGAGTACGAGGAGCTGATCAAGGAGATCAACCGACTCGAGGACATCCTCGCCGACCGGCGCAAGGTGGACGTCATCGTCCGCGACGAGCTGGCCTCGCTCAAGCGCAAGTTCGGCGACGCGCGGCGGACCGAGATCCGGCCCGGCGACCCCACCATGACCGAGGAGGACCTGATCCCGCGCGAGGACGTCTTCGTGACGCTGACGGCGCGCGGCTACATCAAGCGCATGCCGGTGACGTCGTACCGCGCTCAGCACCGCGGCGGCAAGGGGGTGGTGGGCGCCAAGCGCTCCACCGACGAGGACTACGTGGCGCACTCGCGCATCGCCAACACCCACACCGACATGCTCTTCTTCACCAACCTGGGCAAGGTCTACCGCCTGCGGACGCACGAGATCCCCGACGTCAAGCGCCAGGCCAAGGGCCTGCCGGTGCAGAACCTCATCGACCTCGAGCCGCAGCGCGAGAAGGTGACCTCGCTGATCGCCATGACGGCCTTCGACGACGAGACCTTCCTGACCATGGTGACCAAGCAGGCGCAGATCAAGAAGACCCCGGCCGCGGCGTACTCGTCGGTGCGGCGCAACGGGCTGATCGCCATCAATCTGCAGGACGGCGACCAGCTCGGATGGGTTCATGTCAGTTCTGGCCATGACGAGTTGCTGGTGGTGACCCGGCATGGCAAGGGCTCGCGCTTCAGCGAGAAGGAGGTCCGGCCGATGGGCCGCGACACCATGGGCGTGGGCGCCATGCGGCTGCGCACCGGCGACGAGATCGCCGGCTTCGACATCGTCGTGCCCGAGAGCTACGTGCTGGTGGTGACCCAGAGGGGCTTCGGCAAGCTGACGCCGATGTCGGACTACCCGGTCAAGAGCCGGAACATCCAGGGCGTCTACACCATGGACCAGACCAAGCTGCGGGACATCGGCGAGATCGTCGGCATGCGCGTGGTCGAGGACCTCAGCGAGGAGCTGATGGTGATCAGCACCAAGGGCCAGGTGATCCGCATCCCGCTGGAGCAGGTGCGCATCAGCGGCCGCCAGACGCGCGGGGTGATCATCATGCGGCTGGCCGACGGGGACATGGTGGGTTCCATCGCCGGCGTCGGCACCGCCGAGGAGCTGGAGGCGGACTAGCCGGGGGCTGCGGGCGCGTTCGCCCTCGGGCTCGCAGCGCCGGGCCCGACCGGCTGCCAGGGCGCCGCCGGAACCCCCGGTGGCAGCGGCAGCGCCAGGTGGACCCCCGACGGAGGGGGCTCGCCGGCCAGCAGGCTGCCGATCACCTGGGCACCGCTGTGGCGGTTGGCCAGACGGGCGGGCACCGCCGCCCGCGGGAGCGTGACAGTGAGCAGATGATGCCGCTCCTGGGGCGTGAGGTGGCCGAGCGCCCGGTCGGCGACGCGGTAGACGAGGTGTGATGTGGGCTTGACGTTGCGCAGGCCGGCCTCGAGCACGGTGGAGGCACGGCCGAGCGAGTGGACCACGTCGGCGACGCACTGGCTGGGCCGGTAGCTGAACCAGGACGCGACGTCGAGCAGACCTGCGGTGCCCACGCGGGCCGCCTCCGCCCCGGAGGTCACGGGTGCGACGGTCATCAGTCCGGGGGGCAGGCCGGCCCCGGTCCCGCCTCCGCCGGCGACCCTGGACACCAACTCCTGGCCGCGCTCGCCGAGGCCGGCCAGCCTGGTCCGCAGCTCGACCAGGGTTGACGGATGGCCGGAGATCAGGTCTGCCGCCAGCCCCCCGGTCTCCTGTGCCAGGAGGGTTCCGCGGTGACCCGTGCCGAGCCCGCGCAGCCAGGGTGAGCTCAGCAGGACGCGCCGGGCACGGACGCCCCAGGCGAGGCCTGCGGCCGGACCGGCGACACGGGTGCCGACGGTCTGGATGGCCCGGACGAGCATCGCCGGCCGGGCGACGATGAAGGCGTCGGTGGCGGTGGCGAGGAGGACCTCGATGACGCTGGTCCGGCCGTCGTTGAGGCCGGTCACGATGGTGACCGCATAGCCGGCGATGTTCCACACCAGCGGCAGCAGGGTGGTGATCGGAGCCGTCAGCGACCACCGCCCGGTGAGCCCGCCGAGCAGGCCGACTGCCAGAAGGGGAAGCAGCAACAGGGGTCCACCGACGATCAGCGCCAGCCCCATGAGCGCGGCCGTGAGCACGCGCCGCACCGGGCGGCCGTCGAAGGACATGGCCAGTAGCCGGCGCCCCTGGTCGAGCAGATGGACGCCACCGGCGACGAGCAGCAGCGGGGGGACCAGCAGGCTCCACCACCCCAGCCACCGGACCGCGCCGTCGACCGCCGGGATGACCGCGCCGAGCAGATCGCCGGCCTGGCCGAGCAGCCACGTTCCCGCCCCGACGATGATGCTCAGGGCGACGCCGGCGGCGGTGCGGAGCTTCTCACCGAGCCCGCCGGTCATCACCGGGTGGCCGGCGGCCCAGACCGCGTTCTCCACCGCCAGCGAGCCGTCAACCAACTGGACATTCCCGGCGGCCGCCGGCGCCTGCGCCGCACCCGGCCCGATGATGAGCGCGGGCTTGACGTGGCACACCACCGCCTCCGCGTCAAGCGACACGGGTTTGGCGCCGTGGCTGTTCCACCGTCCCAGCAGCACCGAGTCGCGCTCCACCCGGGCGGGGAGGTGCCCGTAGGCGGGTGCCACGTCCCAGGTGTCGATGACCACAACATGGGCCTCGTCGGTGAAGATGCCGAGCCGGTAGCCACTGTTGTCCAGGGGCGTGTAGCGGACCACGTCGCCGCGCTGCGGCTCGTCGGCGGGCGTGATGTGGTACCCGGTGGCGCCTCCGGTGCAGAGCGCGCTGGAGACGGCAACGGCCGCCCGCCCCTGCTCCGTCACGCCCGCCAGCGCATCGTGGAACACGGTGGCGGCGACTCCGCCCTGCCCCCACGACCGGGCGATGAGGGTGATGTCGCTCCATGTGCCACCGTCGATCGAGATGTGGCGGGCCGCCTGGGTCACCGCGTAGTCGGCGGCGAGATTGCCGCCGACCGTCTGCGCCTGCGCCGAACCCGGCCACAACGCGACCACGGCGGCGATTGCGGGCATGACGGCCGCCCGGGCCACACGCCGAGCGGTCACGGCGCAGATCCCCATGGCCTGGTCTCCTGGGCGCCGGCGTCAGCCACCGCGAAGCACCAGAAGTCGCCTTCCGGCCCGGGACCCTCCATGCACAGCCGTCCCATCACCGGCAGGCGTCGGTCGACCGCCACCCTGGCAAAGACCTGAAGGCCGACCCGCCCCTCGCCGCTGGCGACGGCGGCGCTGCTCCGAACGTCGACGTGAATGACGAAGTGCACCAGGCGCGCCCCCGGTTCTCGGGCCACCATCCCTTGCGCCACGTCGAGCGCCGGACGGCAGGCGGTGTCGAAGGGCAGGTCCGGGTGCCACTCGTCCCACTCGCAGGCCCCGGGCTCCACCGCGCTGACCACCAGGTCGTGGTCGGCGGAGCCGGCGAGCAGCGAGGCGGCCGCGTGGGCGGCGGAGTCGGCCGTCGCCTGGGCCCGGCCGTCGGTGGCGACAACCACGTAGAGCCGGCCCACCCCCGCCAGCCCGGCCAGCATCACCGGGGCCAGCATGGAGAGCAGCAGCGTCGCCGCGCCGCGCTGGCGGCGAATGCGCAGGCTCAGCATCCGGGCTCGCGGCGCATGGTCACCGTGCCCTCGGGGGTCCAGGACACCGAGGCCGCGGCGCCCACGCCGACGATCGGCATGGGCACGAAGCGCACGCGCACCGTGACCAGCGGATCCTGGCTGAGGTCGAAGGTGGCGACGGCGCCGGGCGGCAGCACGGAGGCCAGCGGTGGCAGCGACGGGCCGCCCCTCTGGCAGACGACGGCGTGGCGAGCCAGGGTCCGCGCCACCTCGTCGGCCTGGGCCTGCAGCCGGATGGCGCCGACGAGCCGGACACCGATGACCAGGGCTCCGATCAGCAGCATGAGTCCGACGGAGAACTCCAGCGCCTCGGCGCCGCGGCAGCCACGCCGCCGCGGCCACCGCGTGCACCACTGCCGGCGCCGTCGGCGCACGGCTCAGTGGCTCGGGGTGAGCGAGTTGGCGACGGTGTCGATCAACTTCTGACCGACGACGCCGCCGCTCTTCTCCGCCGTCGCCCAGGCGGCGCCCATGATGGCGGCGACGACCGCCCCCAGACCCACCCATTCCAGCGACTGCGAACCCCGCTCGCCGGCGCGCGCGCCGCGCGCCACCACCCTGCACTGAAGCGCGACCGCCGCCTGTTCCAGCCGACTCATGGCGCCAGACCTCCGGATGTGTTGTTCTGCGTTGGCCTATATATACAGAACAGTCGTAGGTAATGTCAATCCTTCCGAGTGGTTGTGCGTCCGCAAGGACGCCGACGGCAGCCGTACACTCCGCCGCTCAGTGGCCCTCAGCACCCCGCCGCCCGAGCCCAGCCGCCGCGGCACCCGGATCGCCTCGACGCGGCGCCCGGCGCCCCCCTTCCGCGGGCTCGCCCCCGCCCTGGTGGCCCTGGCCGCCGTGCTCGCCTACGGGATCGGCGGCTACATCCTCATCGAGGGGTTCTCCTTCCTCGACGCCCTGTTCATGACGGTGATCACCGTCACCACGGTGGGCTACGAGGAAGTCCACCACCTCGACTCCGCCGGTCAGGTCTTCACCATCAGCGTGATCGCCTTCGGCGTCCTCGATTTCCTGTACACCTTCGGGGTCATCGTCGAGCAGCTGGCCAGCGATCGCTGGCGCGAGTGGTGGAGGTACGGCCGCGTGGACAAGGAGCTGGCGGAGCTGCGCGACCACGTCATCGTCTGTGGCTACGGGCGGACCGGCACCCAGATCGGCCGTGCCCTGGAGCGCGGGGGGCACCCCTTCGTGGTCGTGGAGATGAACTCTGACGGTCTGGCCAACGTGGCCGGCGAGAAGCGCCTGTGCGTGGTCGGCGACGCCGCCACCGACGCCGTCCTGGAGCGCGCCGGCATCACCCGCGCGGTGGCGCTGATCAGCGCGGTGGACAGCGACGAGCGCAACGTGTACATCGTCCTGACGGCGCGCTCGCTCAATCCCCGGCTCTTCATCGTCGCCCGCTCGTCCTACCCCGACTCCGTGTCCAAGCTGCAGCGCGCCGGCGCCGACCGGGTGGTCAGCCCCTACACCGAATGCGCCCAGCGCATGGCCGCACTGGCGGTGCAGCCCGCCCTGGTCGACGTCATCGACTCCTTCCTGGGCGACGGCTCCCCGGTGACGCTGGAGGAGCTGGTGGTGGGCGACGGCGCCACCGCCACCACCGCCGGCCAGCTGCGCCAGTCGGGAGTCACCCTGCTGGCGATCCGCTCCGGCGGCGAGCTCACCGTCGGGCCCGACGACGAGCTCCGCCTCTCGGCCGGCGACCTGGTCATCGCCCTGGGCGGCCAGGCCGAGCTCGAGGGGCTGGCGCGCAGCCTCGCCCCCACTCGCCCCTAGCTGGGCCCGCTACTCCTCGAGCGGCTCGCGGAAGACGAGCACACGGCAGGGCGCGAACTTGAGGACGTAGGGCGCCGTCTTGCCCATGTGGAACTCGCCGAAGCGCTCCCGCCAGGGCATGCCGACGATGACGATGTCGGCGCGCCACTCGCGGATCTCGTCGACGATGGCGGGCCCGGCCTCGCGGGCCTGCAGCAGCTCGGTGTCCACCTCGACATCGAGCTCCTGGCCGATCGTCTCGGCATGGTCGAGCAGCCGCTCGGCTCTCGCCACCTCGGCGTCCTGGGCCGCGTCCAGCGCCAGCGCCCGCTTGACCTCGAGGATGGTCACGACGTAGACCTTGGCCCGGCTGCGACGCGCCAGCCGGCAGCCCAGGCGCACGGCCTCATCGTCGGTGGGGCTCCCGTTGATCGGGATCATGATGCGGCGCGCCGTGAACTGCCTCTCCATCGCGGCTGCGCATCCTAGTCCTTGTCCTGTGCCAGCGCGCCGGACGGCGCCGCACCCGCACCTACAATGCCGCCGATGGACGTGTGGGGCCGGGAGGCCAGGCCGTGAGGGCCGTGATCGTCGGTTGCGGCCGGGTCGGCGCCGCGCTCGCCGGCCGCCTGGTCGCCGAGGGCAACGACGTCACCGTCGTCGATCAGGAGAAGCGAGCCTTTGTCCGCCTGGGCGAGGACTTCGCGGGTCACATGCTGGTGGGCAACGGCCTCGAGGAGGGCACGCTGATCCGTGCCGGCCTGGCCAACGCCGACTGCTTCGCCGCCCTGACCAACGGCGACAACCGCAATCTGATGATGGCGCAGGTGGCGCGGGAGATCTTCAGGGTCAAGCGGGTCATCACCCGGCTCTACGACCCGATCCGGGCGGAGGTCTACCGCGAGCTCGGCCTCGAGACCTTCTGCTCCACGGTGATCGGCACCGGGATCATCGCCGACTACTTCGCCTCCGGCCGCAACCGCGGCGTCGAGCTGACCCGTGAGTTCACCCCCGCCCGGGCGGGGCGGGCATGATCAAGGCCGCCAAGCCCTACGTCATCATCGTCGGCGGCGGCAAGGTGGGCTTCGCCCTGACCCGGCACCTGGTGGAGCGCAACTACGAGGTCACGCTGATCGAGAAGGACCGCACCCGGGCCGACTGGATCACCGGCCAGCTGGGCGTCAGCGTGGTCATGGTCGGCGACGGCGACGAGATGGCCTTCCTGGCCACCACCGGCGTCGAGCGTGCCGGAGTGGTGGTGGCCGCCACCGGCGACGACGAGGACAACCTCGTCGCCTGCCAGCTGGCCAAGGCCAAGTTCAAGGTGCCGCGGACCATCGCCCGGGTCAACGACCCGGCCAATGTCAAGGTGTTCAAGGCGCTGGGAATCGACGTCCCGCTGAGCGCCACCGGGTTGCTCATGGGGCTGATCGAGGCCGAGCTGAGCGGCAGCGGCGAGGTCCGCGGGGTGGCCGTCAAGGCCAGCGGCGCCAACCTGGTCGACGTCGCCCTCAACGCCAGCTCGGCGCTGGTGGGCAAGAAGGTCAGCACCATCCCCCTGCCCGAGGGCGAGATGGTGGTCTGCATCGTGCGCGCCGGGCAGCCGGTGATGCCCATGCCCGACACCCTGATCGAGGCCGACGACGAGATCATCGTGTACTCGCAGACGCTCGACGTGGAGTCGGTGCGCGAGCTGGTCGCCGGCTGAGCCGGCCGGCTGAGCCGCCGGACCCGTGCGCGTCGCCTACCTGGGCCCCGAGGGGACCAACTCGCACGACGCCGCACTGGGCCGCCATGGTGCGGCGGCCACCCTGGTGGCCCATCCGGACATCCCCACGGCGGTGGCGGCGGTGAGCGCCGGGCTGTGCGACGAGGCGGTGGTGCCAATCGAGAACTCCACCGAGGGCAGCGTGGCGGTAACCCTGGACCTGCTCATCGCCGGCGAGGCGCCCCCGATCGTGGGTGAGATCGTCCTGGCCATCCGCCACTTCCTGGTGGCGCTGCCGGGGACGTGCCTGACCGATGTCGAGCGCATCGTCTCCATCCCTCAGGCCTCGGCGCAGTGCCGCCACTTCCTCCGCGACCGGCTGCCCGGGGCGCAGGTGTTCCCGGCGCTCAGCACCGCGGCGGCGGTGGCCGCCTGCGTCCACTCCGACCGCATCGCCGCCATCGGCACCGACTCCGCCGCGCGCCTCTACGGCATGGAGGTGCTGGCCGCCGACATCCAGGACCACACCGGCAACGCCACCCGCTTCGTCGCCCTCGGCGGTACCCGGCCAGCAGTCACGGGGCGCGACCGCACTTCGATCGTGTTCTCGCTCGACGCCGATCGGCCGGGCGGCCTGGTGGCGGCGTTGACGCCGTTCTCCTCGCGCTCCATCAACCTGAGCCGCATCGAGTCACGGCCCACCAAGGCGGAACTGGGCAGCTACCACTTCCTGGTGGACTGCGAGGGGCACGCCGACGACGAGCCGGTGGCCGCGGCGCTGGGCGAGCTGGACAGCATGGCGACAGGACTACGCGTCCTCGGCACCTATCCGCGCGCCGCCTCGACGCGCTAGGGCGACTGGTGTCACCAGGCACCTGGACGACGGCGTGTCATGGTCGGGCTCCCCGACCGGCCGGAGCCGCGCCTCGCTGCAGGGGCCCGGCTCCGGCCGCAGTCAGCGACGGCCAGGAGGCCGTTGAGATACGGCGGCGAGCGATCCGCCAGGCCGCCCCTAGGTGGCCTTGCCGATCTTGAAGATGGTGGTGCCACAGGTGGGGCAGGTCCCCTTGGTGGCAGGCTTCCCATTCTTCATGGTGATGGCCTGAGCGTCCTTGATCTCAGTGGACTTCTTGCACTTGAGGCAGTAGCCGGTGACCGCAGGCATCTCTCTCCTTTGTGTTCAGGGGCGGGTGGCCACCGACGGCAACCACGGGTCGGCCTAATCTACCAGCGCTTCCCCAGTTCGTGGCCTGACTGGCGCGAGTTCAGCCCGAATTCAGCGCGGAGGCCCCGGCGGGGCCGCTCCGATCTCGTCCGCATCAGGCCCCACGCAGGGGCAGGGCGCGGCCGGCGGCGAGGCGCACAGCCATGCCCCAGCGGGTCCGGCGCGTGGTCGCGACGCGGCCGCGGAAGACGTCATGGTCGCGCTCCGCGAGGCGGTCGAGGATGCCGCCATAGGCCCGTGCGGCGACGGCGATGGCCAGGCGCACGTCGCGGGGCAGGCAGTCGAGCCCGGAGGTGCCCTGCGCGTACAGGTCGGCCGCCCGGCCGGCGACCAGGGCCACGGCGGCGCGGACGGCCGGCGTGCTCCGTCGCGCCCAGAGGGCCTCGTCCGCCGCGCCCGCCTCGGCACAGACGTCGAGCGGCAGGTAGATGCGGCCGCGGTCGAGGTCCTCGGCGACGTCGCGGCAGACATTGGTCAGCTGCATCGCGCTCCCCAGCGCCGCCGCCGCCGGCCGCGCCCGCCCGGGGTCGGCGGCGCCCAGGAGGCCGGCCATCACCAGGCCCACGGAGCCGGCGACGTCGAAGGCGTACGCCTCCAGCTCGTCGAGAGTGCGCGGCCGGCTGAAGACGAGGTCGGCGCGCAGCCCGCGGATCACCGGGAGCAGGTCGCCGACGGCGATGCCGCGGCGCTCGATGACCTCGGGGAGGGCCCGGCGGACGGCGTGCCCGCCCTCGTAGGGGGCGCCGGCCAGCAGCCAGCCCTCCCAGCCGTCGAGCTCGGCCGCGATGGCCTCCACGGTGGCGCCCGGGAGCGGGCAGTCCACCAGGTCGTCGAGCAGGCGGTAGTACGCGTAGACGATGGCCACGTCAGCCCGAATGCGCCGCGGCAGAAAGACCGAGGCGAAGCTGAAAGAGCGCGCGTGGGCCCGGATCACCGCCCGGCAGAAGCGCAGGTCGGCGGTGCGCTGCCGGCGGGTGCGCGGGTCGGCAGCGGTCATGGCGGGGGACGGCGGCGGCGTGGTGGTCATCGGCGACCCCTCCCGGCCGGGGTCGGCTGGGCCCCGACCCCCTGTTCCTGCGCGATCCGCTCCGCCGCCAGGGCGGCGCTGATGGCCACCGTCGGCACCCCGCAGCCCGGCACCGTGCTGGCGCCGACGAAGTAGAGGTTGGACAGCCCGGCGTGCCGGTTGGCGGGCCGCATGTAGCCGGACTGGAGGAAGTCGGCGGCCACCCCGAAGGTGGCGCCGCGGCGAAGGTGATAGAGGTCGCGCCACTCCTCGGGGTCGCGCAGGTGCTCGACCACGATGCGGTCGCGGATGCCGGGGAGCCGGAAGCGGGCCTCCAGCGAGTCGAGCATCTTCTCCCGGTACTCCAGGGCGGCGCCGCCGCGCCAGTCGAGGCCGCGATCGGTGGTTGCGCAGGGGCCGAGGAGGAAGACCGAGTGGTGACCGGGCGGGGCCAGCCCGGGGTCGGTGACGCTGGGGACGTTGACGTAGAAGCTGGGGTCGGCGGGCACGGCGGCGTGGCGGAAGATGGCGTCGTAGTTGGCGTCCATGTCGGCCGCGAAGTAGAAGTTGTGGTGGCCGAGGTCACCGATGTCACCCCTGACCCCGAGATAGGCGGTCAGCGCGCTGCAGCCGTAGCGGAGCCGGTCGAGCTGCCGGGTGGTGGGGTTGTGGGGCGTCGCCGGGTCGAGGAGACGCTCGACGGCGTCGGTGAGGTCGGCATTGCAGACCACCACGTCGGCGGTCAGCAGCCGCCCGTCGGCCAGCCGCACCCCGGTGGCCCGCCGGCCCACCTGCTCGATGCGCGTCACCTCGGTATCGAGGAGCAGCTCCACCCCGCGCCGCTCGGCTACCTCGGCCATGGCCATCACCAGCCGGTACATGCCGCCCCGCGGGTACCAGATGCCCTCACAGAGCTCGCTGTAGGGCAGGAAGGCGAAGACGCTGGGGGCGTACTGGGGCGAGGTGCCGACGTACATGGAATGGAAGCTGAAGACGCAGCGGAGCCGGGGGTCACGGAAGTAGCGGCCGACGTGGCTGCCGAGCCGGCGCATCACCCCGGTGCCGATGAAGTGGGGCAGGTTGCCCGGCGACAGGAACTCGCCCCAGCTGCGGAAGTTGCGGACCAGGAAGCGGGCGCGCAGCACCTCGTACTTGTGGCCGGCGTCGGCGAGGAAGCGGAGCAGGGCGTCGCCGGCGCCGGGCTCGAAGCCCTCGAGCTGGTCGCGGAGCCGCTGCAGGTCCCCGGTCAGGGTGAGCTCGCTGCCGTCGCTGAAGACGCAGCGATAGTTGGGCTGGATGCGGACCATGTCGACGTGGTCGTCGAGGTCCTCGCCAAGGCTGCGGAAGAGCTCGTCGAAGACCTCGCGCATCAGCAGGATCGAGGGGCCGGTGTCGAAGGTGAAGCCGCCGGCCAGCGTCATCTGGTTGCAGCGCCCCCCCGGCGTGGGGTTGCGCTCGCAGACGGTGACGTCGTAGCCGAGGTGATCGAGGCGCAACACCACGGCCAGGCCCCCGATGCCGGCGCCGACAACCAGCGCCCGCGGCCGGTCGCCGGTCCGGGTCGGACGGGCGGTGGAGGCCGGCGTCAGGGTGGTCTGGGTCACGGCAGAGAACTCCGCAGGAGCCGACGGGCCAGCCGGGCGCGCACCTGCGGGCTGTTGAAGAGCACGATCCCCTGCACCACCATCAGGTTGGTGAGCAGGAAGAAGGTGATCTCCTCCACCGGCACGTTCCCGACATAGATACCGACAATCCGGTCCGAATGGATCTGCCAGATGCCCTGCTGGAGGGCCACGGCGTCGCCGAGGCCCAGGTAGGCGGTCATGGGCAGCACCACCGCGAGCACGAATCGCCAGCGTCGCAGCAGCGCCGCGCCGCCCAGCGCGATCTGCCCGAGGACGACGAGCAGCCCCCAGGGGAGCAGGAGGCCGAAGTAGGTCAGGGTGCCCACGCCGACCTCTACCTCGCCGACCGGCGCTCGAGCCGGCGCCACAGCGCCCCTGCCACCAGCCCGCAGAGCAGCGTCTGCAGGATGTAGAAGCCGTACTCCTCGAGCGGCACGCGCAGCAGGGTCGTGCCGATCACCTGGGAGGCGTGGTACGACCAGACGCCGTCGACGATGAGCTGGCGGTCCCACGGCGCCGTGTAGACGACCGCGGCCAGAGTCAGCAGAGGCAGTTGCCAGCGCAGCAGGCCGCGCGGCAGCCGGCCCCGCAGCGCCACCAGGGCGACTGCGATCGGCGGGACGAGGAAGATCGCGAGGAACTGGGTGTAGGTCAGGGCGCGAATGGTACGAACGTGGTCCGCGGCGGCGGCGCCGCACGAGGCGCGGCGGCCGGCCGACGCCGCGGGGACGGCGGCCGCGGACGCGGCTGCTACGTTGCCGCCGCGATGCGGGACAGGCGGTCGACGGTCATGCTGCTGCGCGCGCTCGGGGCGGGGCTGGGCGTGGTGGCGGCCGACCGCCTGGCGCGCCGCAACGAGGCGCGGATGGCGTGCGTGCGTCCCCTCGAGCGGTTGCCCACCCGCGCCCTGGTCGACGTCGTGGTCCCCGCCCGCGACGAGGCGGCCGTCATCGGACGCTGCGTGGCGGCGCTGACCGCGGGCCCGGGAGCCGGTCGCGTGGTGGTCGTCGATGACGGCTCCGGTGACGGCACCGGCGCCATCGCGACCGCGGCGGGGGCCTCGGTCGTACGGCTGGACGGCGGACCGCCCGCTGGCTGGACGGGCAAGACCCACGCCCTGGGGCGCGGCGTCGCGTCGCTGGCGCCCGCGGCGGACTGGCTGGCCTTCGTCGACGCCGATGTGGCGCTGGCGCCGGGCGCCCTGGCCGCCCTGGTGGCCCATGCCGAGGCCGGCGGCCTGGACGCCGTCTCCCCGCTGCTCCGCCAGCGCTGCGGCGGCCTCGCCGAGGCGCTGGTGGTGCCGCTGGCCTACTGGCAGTGGGCGGTGGGCATGGCCGAGAGCCAGGGCGGCCCGGCGCGGACGCGGAGCGCGGTGCTCAACGGCCAGTGCCTGGTGGTGCGACGCGACGCCTACGACGCCTGCGGCGGCCATGCCCATGCCGAGGTCCGGGGCACCCCGGTCGAGGACGCGGCCCTGGCCCGGCTGCTGGCCCGGTGCGGCGGCCGCACCGCCCTGGTCCGAGGGGCGGAGCTGGGGTCGGTGCGGATGTACGCCTCGGCCGCGGCGGTCCGGCGCGGCTTCCTCAAGAACGCCGGCGAGCTGCTGGCCGCCGACTGGCGGCGCGGCGCCACGGTGGCGGCGACGGGCGCGCTCCTCTCGCGTCTGCCCCAGGTGGTGATCGGCGCCGCCATGGCGCTGCGCCGCCGTCCCCTTCTCGGCGTCGCCTGCCTGGGCGCCGGCTGGGTCCTCCCCGCCGCCACGCTGGCGCCGCGCTACCGGGACGCGGGGGTGCCGGCCGCCGCCGCGCTGACGCTGCCGCTGGCGGCGGCCGCCCTCCAGGTGGTGGCGGTGGAATCGCTGGCCCGCCACCTCCTGCGGCGTCCCGCCGTCTGGAAGGGCCGGCGCCCGCCGGCCCGCCCGCGAGGACGCCAGGTGGCGGCTGCCTAGTGGCCCGCTGGGGACGCGCTCTGCGGCTGCTCCCGGCCGACGCCCGCCGGGTGCTCGACTGCGGCTGCGCCTTCGGCTTCATGACCCGCCGGCTGGTGCGGCGCCATGCGGAGGTGGCCGGCTGCGACCTCGACCCGGCATACGTGAGACGGGCCCGGCGGGCGGTGCCCTCGGCCGACATCCGCCAGGCCGCGGCCGATGCGCTCCCCTGGCCGGATGCCGCCTTCGACGCGGCCGTGTGCCTCGACGTCCTCGAGCACGTCCCGGACGCCGCAGCGGTGGTGGCCGAGCTGGCTCGGGTGGTCAGGCCCGGCGGCATCCTGGTGGTCAGCGTGCCCCACCTGGGCCTGCTCGCCGGGGCCGACGCCCTCAACGTCTACCAGCGGCTGCTGCCCGACCGGACGCCGCCCACCGACGACCCCTCCTGGGCGGGGCGGCCGCACCACCGCCACTTCTCCGAGCCCGAGCTCCGCGCCCTGCTCGCGCCCGGCTTCAGCGTCGACGCCGTCCGCTACACCGGCACCGGCGTCGGCGAGGCGCTCCACCTCGCCATCCTCCTGCTGACACGCGCGCTGAGCCACCGGCTGCGTCCGCTCCACGCCGTGGCCCAGTACGCGTACTTCGGCGCCTACGCGCTCGACGACTGCCTGCCGGTGCCGCGCGGGCTGGCCTACAGCCTCACCGTCCGGGCCCGGCGGCGCTGAGGCGCCGCCCCGCCGGCGCCTGTCAGTCCAGGTCGCGCCGCAGGAAGGCGAGGGTCCGGTCCCAGCTCAGCCGGGCATCGTCGGCCCGGTAGACCTCGGGCCGGTCGTCGTTGAAGAAAGCGTGGTCGGCGCCCGCGTAGGTGTGGAACTCGGCCCGGACACCCTTCTCCTCGAGCCGGCTGAGCAGCTCGGCGACCTGCTCGGGCCCGGCGTAGCCGTCGCGGTCGCCGAAGTGGCCGAGGATGCGGCCGCGAATCCTGCTGAAATCCGGATTGGCGTCGGGCCAGGGGATCAGCCCGTAGTAGACGACCACGGCCCTGATCTCGGGGCGCAGCGTCGCCGCGTAGAGCGCCAGCCCACCGCCCATGCAGAAGCCGACGGCGCCGACGGCGTCTCCGGTGGCCCGCTCGTCGTCGAGCAGGAACTGGACCGCGCCGCTCAGGTCCCTGGCGGCGGCGTCCATGCGCAGCGCCATCATCTGCTTGGCGGCCTCATCGGGCTCGGTGGTGGTCTTCCCGTGGAAGAGGTCGGGAACCAGCGCGGTGAAGCCCTCACGGGCGAGCCGGTCGGCGACGTTCTTGATGTGCGGCACCAGGCCCCAGTACTCCTGGACCACCACCACGCCGGGACCGTTGCCGCCGGCCGGCACGGCCAGGTAGCCAGGGGTGGTGCCGCCATTGGAGGCGAACTCGACCATCTCACCCATGGTGAATCTCTCTGTGGGGCGCGCTGCCGGCGCCGAGAGCCTCAAGCACCTCCTCGGCGTGGCCGGTGGGCTTGACCGTCTCCCACACCCTGGCGATCGCCCCCTCCTCGTCGATCAGGAAGGTGGTCCGCTGGGTGGTCTCGAAGGTCCTGCCCTGCCACTCCACGGTTCCCCAGACGCCATAGGCGTCGATGGCTTGGCGGTCGGGGTCGGCGACCAGCTGGAAGGGGATGCCGAGCTTGGCCACCCACTCGTCGTGGCTGGCGACGCCGTCGGTGTTGATGCCGAGCAGGACCGCACCCGCCTCGTCGAAGCGGGGCTTGGCGGCGGTGAAGCCCTTGGCCTCGATGGTGCAGCCGGGGGTGTCGTCCTTGGGATAGAACCAGAGAACCACGCGCCGGCCGCGCAGCTCGCTGAGCCGGACGCGGTCGCCGCCGCTGGTGGCAAGGTCGAAGTCGGGAGCCGTTTCACCGGCCTGGGGAATGGACATGGAGCCATGGTAGCGACGCGCCACCGGATCGCTGGCGCGGCGCGGAGCCGGCTCAGGAAGCCGCCGCCACGTGCTCCTTGCGGTAGGCGTCAATCAGCGGCGCAGCGGTCTGCGGCGGCAGCTCGTCGTAGTGGGAGAACACCATGGCATAGCGACCGCGTCCCTGAGTGGCGGCGCGGAGGTCGATGGGGAAGGTGTACATCTCCGCCTGCGGCACGGTGGCGCTGACCTCGCTGCGCCCGTCGCCGAGCGGGTTCATCCCGGCCATCTTGCCGCGGTGCGCATTGATGACCCCGATGACGTCGCCGAGCAGCGCCTCCGGCGCGGTGACGGTGACGCTCATGACCGGCTCCAGGATCACCGGATGCGCCTGCTGGACCGCCTCCCGCATGGCCATGGAGCCGGCCAGCTGGAAGGCGATGTCCTTGCCGTCGACGGGGTGGGTGGAGCCGTCCACCAGCCGTACCCGGACGTCGACGACGGGGTAGCCGGCCACGGCCCCCTGCGCCATGGTCTGCTGGACCCCCTTCTCCACCGAGGGCCGGAACTGGTGCGGGATGGAGCCGCCGAAGATCTTGTCCTCCCACTCGAAGCCGCCGCCGCGGGGCAGGGGGGCGATCTCGATGGTGCAGTCGCCGTAGAGGCCGGCGCCGCCGCTCTGCTTCTTGTATTTGTGCTGCACCCGGGCGGTCCCGGTGATCGTCTCCCGGTAGGGGATGCGCGGCGTGGTGAGAACGGCGTCGACGCCGAAGCGGCGCTTGATCCGCTCCAGGGTCACCTCCAGATGGGTGTCGCCGAGCCCGTGGGCGATGACCTCGTGGGTGGCCGGATCCCGGTCGACGGTGAAGGTGGGGTCCTCCTCCGACTGCCGGGTCAGCGCCTGGCTGATCTTGTCCTCGTCGCCCTTGGTGCGGGCGCCGATGGCGGCGGCGAACGACGGCGCCGGGAAGGGGAGCGCCGGCAGCACCAGCGGCACCTCACGGGCGCAGAGGGTGTCGCCGGTGTGGGTGTGCTGCAGCTTGGTGACGGCGCCGATGTCGCCGGGGCCGATCTCCGTGGCCGGCTCCAGCTTTCCACCCATCGGCCGGCTCAGCTGGGCGAGGCGCTCCTCGTGGCCGTTGCTGGCGTTGACCGGGTGCGAATCGGGTCGCAGGGTGCCGCGCAGCACCTTCAGGTAGGTGATGCGCCCGAAGGGGTCGGCGACGGTCTTGACCACGTGCGCCACCAGCGGTCCGTCGGGGTCGGGGTCGATGGCCACGGCGCCACCCCGGGCGTCGATCGCCGCCCGGCTGCACTCCGTCGGGGCCTGCAGGTAGCGGACGATGCTGTCCAGAACGAAGGAGCTGCCCCGCTCCGACGCCGCGCCCACGGGCACGATGGGGATGAGCACGCCGCGCCGGGCGGCCTCGTGGAGGGCGCCGCGCACCTCCTCGGGGGTCAGGTCGGTGCCCTCGAGGTACTTCTCGATGAGGGCGTCGTCGGTCTCGGCGGCGGCGTCCACCAGGGCGGTGTGCGCCCGCTCCACCTCGGCCCGCATCTCCTCGGGGAGCGGCACCTCGCGCAGCCCGGTGCCCTCGAACTCCCAGGCGCGGTCGTCGACGAGGTCGACGAGACCGCGGAAGCCCTCCGCCGCGCCGATGGGGACGGCCACGGCGATGGGCTTGCGATCGAAGGCCTCGCGGAGCGCGTCGACGGTGGCCTCGTAGCTGGCGTGCTCCTTGTCCATCTTGGTGATGGCGATGAGCGCCGGCATGGTCTGCTGGTGGAGGCGCTCCCAGGCCAGCTCGGCGCCCACGGTGACGGTGCCGTTGGCCGCCACGCAGATGAGCGCCGCCTCGGACGCCGCCAGGCCCTCCACCACCTCACCGCCGAAGTCCGGCGTGCCGGGGGTGTCGATGAGGTTGATGCGGTGCCCATCCCACTCGCAGTGGGCGAAGGCGCTGGTGATGCTGATGGAGCGGCGCTGCTCCTCGGGCTCGCTGTCGAGGATCGAGGTCCTGGCATCCGTTGACCCCAGGCGCTGGGTGGCGCCGGCGGTGTGCAGCATCGCCTCGCAGAGAGTCGTCTTGCCGTCGTGGCTGTGGCCGATGACGGCGACGGTGCGGATCCGGTCCGGCGAGCTGGGCGGCATGCGGCAAGTCCCCCGACTGAGCGTGGCTTCTGACGTCAGTGGTGCGTTCCAACCAGGGAGGGGCGCCGCGCCGCGGTCGATGTCGCCGCCGGGCGGACGCTGCGGAATGGTCATGGTAGCCGTGGGTGGGGGCACTCAACCGGCGGTGGGCGGGGTCCGGGGGCTACCGTGCCCGGCCTGATGGGCACCGCACGCCGGATCGCCACCCCGGCGCGGCTGCTCACCGGCGTCGCCGCCCTGTGTCCCCTGGTGGCCTGCGGGGGCTCCGACTCGACCACCACCGCCTGTGCGCCGGCGCTGTCGCCGGCCCCCGCGGCCAGCGCGACGACCGGCGCCGTCAGCCTGGCGCTCGATCGTGGCAGCGCGCCCCGGGGGGGACGGGTGCAGGCCACCGTCACCGCCGCGGGGCCCACCCACCTCGCCGCGCCCTGCGCCGCGCCGGTGGCGCTGGTGGTCGTCGACCACTCCGGGCTGCATGTCTTCACCGAGGCGCCGGCAGCCACCACCGGCGTCCCCTGCGGTGACCTGATCCTGGCGGCGGGTCAGATGGCCACCTGGCGGCTCACCTGGGAGGTCGACAGCACGCTGCCCGCCGGCACCTACACCGTCGACGTCGTCGCCGGGGACGCCGCCGACGTCAGCCTGCCCGTGGTGATCGGCGGCCCGGCGCCGGGACTGCCGTCCTGCTGACGGGGGTCACTCCGGCGGGCGCTCGGCGACCAGCAGGAGTTCCTCGCTGAGGCCGGTGGCATGGAATCGCGTCCAGCCGTCATACATCGACACCACGCGGAGCCCGGCGCGGCGGCACATGGTCCTGACCTGGGTCAGCGAGCTGAGCAGGCTGGTGGTCTGCTGGACGGCCAGGCCGCCAGGCAGCAGCGCCACCTCGCGCAGGATGTAGGTCTGGCGGCGGGCGTCCCAGGTGGTATCGCTGAGCAGGAGGTGCGGCTCGTCGGAGAGCAGGGAGCGGGGGACCTCCTCCCAGTGCGAGAGGCGGCCGGGCGGCTGCTCGGCCGGTCGGGTGCGCAGCTCGGCGATGAGGCGGCCCCCCGGCCGCAGCCGGGCGCGCAGGCGCCGCAGGATGCGGACCTGCTCCGGCCTGGCGAAGCCCTCGAGGATGTAGTAGATGAGCAGGCAGGCGTCGAAGGGCTCCTCCAGCTCGGGGCGCTCGAGGTCGGCGTCCCGGCGGAGGTCGGCGCGGAGGAAGACGGCGGTGCCCCGCGCGCCCGAGGTGCGGCCGGCGGCGGCGCCGGCCAGGCTGCGGGCGTGGCCGAGAACCGCCTCGCCGACGTCGATGCCCACCACATGGTGGCCGGCGGTTGCCAGCCGCACCGCGTAGAGGCCAGGCCCACAGGCCGCGTCGAGGAGTCGCGCGGGCGCCGGTGGCAGCAGCCGGCGCAGCCGGCCGACGTGCCTGTCGACCAGCGACGTGCGCCGGCTGGCGCCGTCGTGCTCCTGGTCCAGATGCTCCCGGAGCAGCCGCTCATTGATCTGCGGCTCGCCCCAGTCGAGCTCGACCTCCGGGTCGAAGGGTTCGGGCCAGGCGGGGACCCGATCGAGGCGAACCGACGGCATACCGCACCTTGTACACCGCTCGGCCGTTGCTCGCGGCGGGGCCCCGCCGGTCGGATCGCGGTGCGAATGGCGCCGGTCTGGACCGCCTCGGGACGGGGTACTCTGGCCGGGATGCACGCCCTCCTGGCTGCCGCCCTCCTGGGGCTGTCCACCGGCCCGATCCCGCAGGGCACCGTCGTCGCGGCCGGCGCTCTCGCCGGCGGCTACGCCGTCGGCTGCATCCCCGTGGCCTGGCTGCTGGTGCGCCGCGCCGAGCGGCAGCGCCTCCACCACGGCGTCGAGCGTGTCGAGGGGTCAGGCTTCCCCGGCGCCGCCGCCCTGCGACGCCGCTACGACCGCAACCGGCCGGGAACGCTCGATACCCTGGCCGCCGGCGGCTACCGGGTGGCGCTGGTCACCGTCGCGCTCGAGCTCGTCAAGGGGGCGGTGGTGGGCTTCGGAGCCCGCGCCTACGACGACTCCTCGTGGTTCGCCGCCTTCGCCATCGCCGGCTGCGTGGTGGGAGACGCATTCCCCCTGGGCCTGCGCCGGGGGCGGCGCGGCGTGGCTCCGCTGATCAGCGGCGTCTGGGCAGGGCTCCCCGGAGCCTGGACGGCGGGCGTGATCATCGCCATCCCGGCGGTGGTCATCCTGGCCGTGGGCGGCGCGGCCTATGACGGCGTGCTGGCGGTCTGTGTGCCCCTCGCCTTCGTGGTCGGCACCCACGACCCGGTGACGCTGGTGCCGGCGGCCATCGTGGTGGTGGCGCTGGTGACCCGGGGCCGCATCCGCCGGCAGGCAGCGCCAGGCCGTGGCAGACGGGCTGCGCGGCCTCCGCGGCCCTCGGGTCGTCGACGTCGGCGTGGAGCGGCCCCCTCGCGACCTGGTGCCGCCGCGCTGACCAGCGCTCCGGCAGCGCCGAGCGCGGGCAGGCGGGAACGGCCGGGCACAATGCACCGCCGATGACCTCGTTGCTGGCCACCGCCCTCGGCGCCGCCCCCGCCGGGGTGGTGCTCGGCTCCATCGCCGACTCGCTCAAGAACCTGGTGGTGGACCACGGCGTGCTGGCCGTGTTCATCCTGATGACGCTCGAGTCCTGCGGGATCCCCATCCCCAGCGAGATCACCATGCCGGTGGCGGGAGCGGCGGCGGCCGGAGCCTTCGGCGGCAATCTCAACGCCACCTCGGTGGTGCTGGCGGGCACCGTCGGCAACCTGGTGGGCTCACTCATCGCCTATGGGCTGGCGGCAAGGTGGGGAGAGGCGCTCCTCCTGGGGCCAGGACGTTATGTCGGCATCTCGCGCTCGCACGTCGAACTGGCCGACCGGCTCTTCCGCCGACACGGCATGGTCCTGGTGTTCGTGGGCCGCGTGCTGCCCGCGGTGCGCACCTACATCAGCTTCCCGGCGGGCATGGCCCGGGTGGAGCTGGTGAGGTTCAGCGTGCTGACCTTCCTCGGCGCCCTGCCCTGGTGCATCGCGCTCACCGCCGCCGGCTACGCGGTCAAGGAGAACTATGACTCGGTCGCCAGGCCGATCCAGTACGCCGGATACGTGGTCGCTGTCCTGGTCGTGGCCTTGGTGGTGGCCTGGTTGATTCGCGGCCGGAGGAAGGCGGCCGAGGATTGAGGGTCCGGCGGGTGTGGCCGCTCATGCGCCCGAACGAACTGTCGCGTCGTGGGGCTCTCGCCGGCGAATCACGCCCTGGCGGCCGCGGTGGCGCGGGTCACCGGCGCCTAGGAGGCGCGCTGGGCGGCGACGTGGGCGGCGAGCTTGTCGAACGCCATCGCCCACCCGGCGGCACCCGGCGAGTCCGCGGGGATGCCGGCCTGGGTCATCACCATGGTTGTGCGACCGGCGACCTCCTCGAGTTCCACCACGACCTCGGTCGTGGTGGGATGCCCGCTGGGCATGCCGATGTCCGCGGCTGACAGCACCGTGCCATTCTCGTCCGACATGGACTCGGTATAGACCAGGCGCTTGTTCTTGACGACCTCGCGGTACGTCCCGGTGAACCACATCGTCAACGAGCCGGCCGGGGTTTGCATCTCCATGCTCACCATTCGGGAGCCGCCGATGCGCACGTCCATCCTCGCAACGGGCACAGTGGCGCCCGCAGGGCCATACCACGCCTTGAAATGTTCCGGTTCGGTCCACATCTGCCAGATCAGATCCGCAGGCGCGTCGAAGCTGCGCTCGATGACCACCTGGTTCTGGGATGCCGTGTCGTCACTCATCGTGTTCGCCCCGTCCTTGGTTGCGCCTGGAGATGGGTGAGGTAGTCGCTCATCCGGTCGAACCGGGCCTCCCACACGGGCCGGTACTGCTCGGCCCATGTCGACACCGCCTCCAGAGGTGCGGCGTCCAGGGTGCACGGTCGGTATTGGGCTCGTTGACCCCGCACGATCAAACCAGCTCGCTCCAGCACCTTGATGTGTTTGGAGATGGCTGGAAGGGTGAAATCGAACGGCTCGGCGAGTTCAGTCACGTTCGCCTCGCCCCTGGCGAGCCGCGCCAGGATCGCTCGTCGCGTCGAGTTGGCAAGCGCCGCGAAGGTCTCGGTAAGCCGGTCCTCCTCGATCACGGGCGTCACGCCTTGCTGCTCCTACTGTCCTGGATGGTTTATTAACCGCTACGGAAAGTACCGGACGCTCGGCACGCTGTCAACCTGGCGTCCATGGTCCCAGCAACACCCCTGCCTGCTCATCATCCCGCCGGTCCCGCGTGACGATCCCTACGGTCCCGGTCCGGCAGGTCCTGACCAGTGGTCACCGGCGCAAGTTCGCCGACAGGTCACTCCCAGCGGAAGCGCCATGTCGCCAGCGCGAAGCAGACCGCGGCCCATGCGGACAGCACCACCATGTCGATCAGGACCGTCCCGGTCAACCCGTCACCGTCGTTGAGCACCGCGTGCAGCGCCTCGGTGAAGTAGGTCAGCGGCAGCACGTGGACGGCGTTCTGCATCACCTGGGGGAAGACGTCCAGCGGGATGAAGACGCCGGAGAGGAACAGCATCGGGAAGGCCACCGCCGTGGCCAGGCCTCGCGCCGACTCGCTGGTGCGCGCCGCCGCGCAGAGCAGGAAGCCGATGCTCACAAAGGTCGCCGTCCCCAGCAGCACGATCGCGGTGGCCAGCAGTGGATTGCCGTGCAGGTGTGCCTGGAAGGCGATCAGCCCCACCGCCACCAGGGCGATGGCCTGCAGCAGCACCGTCACCGTGGCCCCCCCGATGTTGCCGCCGAGGATCTGCCACGGCCGCAGCGGCGTCGCCAGGAAGCGCCGCAGCACCTTGCGCTGGCGCTGGTCGACCAGCCCGATGGCCACGAAGTTGATGCCCGACTGGACCACAACGTAGGCGAGCATGGAGGGCAGGATGAAGTCCAGTGCGGTGACGTTGTTGGTCGACACGCTCTGCGGCGGGCTCAGCAGCACGCCGGGCGCCTGGCCGAGGCTCTGTCTGGCGAACTGCTCGGTGACGCTGTTGACGACGTTGAGGGCCACGGAGGCGGTCTGCGACTGGTCGGCGTTCTGGAACACGGTGATGGCCGCTGTCCGCCGCGCCGCCGCCGCCGAGCCGAACCCGGTCGGCACCAGCTCGAGCAGGCTGATCTTGTCCTTCTTGAGCCGGTCCTGCTCCTCCTGTAGGGTCCCCGTCTCGACCGTGATGCCAGGGACGTTCTGCAGCGTCTGCACGTAGCTGGTCGACAGCGCCGACCGGTCCTGGTCGACCACGGCAATGGAGAGCGACGGCCCGGTGCCGCCGAATGCCAGACCGAAGATGACCATCAGAAAGATCGCCAACCCGATGGTGAAGAAGAGCGCCACCCGGTTGCGGAAGGAGGCGCGGACCACGTTGCGCACCATCGCCAGCATGGCCCTCACGGCTCGCGAAGCCTCCGCCCCGTCAGGGTGATGAAGACGTCCTCCAGAGTCCCGGCGCGCACCCGCAGATTGGTGATCGACAGGGCCGCGGCGCCGGGGGCGAAGAGCTGCGCCAGCACGGTCTGCGGCGAGGTCGTGGCCAGCGACACCTCCTGCCCGCGCACCTCGGCGCCGTCCACCGCCGGCATGGCGGTGAAGACCGCCGCCTCGACCGGCTGGGGTACCTCGAACTCCACCTGCGACGCCGGCGCGTGGACGGCGATGAGCCGCGACGGGGTGTCCATGGCGACGATGACGCCGTGGTCCATGACCGCGATCCGGTCGCAGAGGCGCTCCGCCTCCTCCATGTAGTGGGTGGTCAGCACCACGGTGGTGCCGGCGGCGCGGATGCGCTCGATGACGCCCCAGAGGTCGAGCCGCGCGGCCGGGTCGAGCCCGGTGGTGGGCTCGTCGAGGAAGACGAGGTCGGGATCGTTGACCAGCGCCAGCGCCAGCGACAGTCGCTGCATCTGGCCGCCGCTGAGGGTCGTCGCCATGGCGCCGGCCTTGGCCTCGAGGTCGAACTCCTCGAGAAGGTCGGCGGTGCCACGGGTGTGCTCGAAGAAGGCGGCGAAGAGGTCGATGGCCTCGACCACCCGGGTGTATGCCGGCAACGCCGTGGCCTGCAACTGGACCCCGATGCGCTCCTTGAGATGGCGTGCCCCCGGGGTCATCGGCTCGCCGAAGACCAGCGCCCGGCCGCTGTCCGGCGATCGGAGGCCCTCGAGCATCTCCAGCGTGGTGGTCTTGCCCGCGCCGTTGGGGCCGAGCAGGCCGAAGATCTCTCCCGGCGCCACCGAGAAGGAGACGTCGCCGACCGCGGTCAGCTCACCGTAGCGCTTGACCAGGCCCTCGGCGCGGATGACGTCGGTCCCCGGTGGGGGCGCCTCGCGGCGCGGGCGCGGAGTGCCCGGCCGGAGCGCCGGCGGCTCCGGCTCCGGCTCCGCTGGCGGGGCGGCGCGGCGGCGGCGGAGCGCGCGGACGATGGAGGTCGCGATCATGGGTCGCTCCGTGGCTCCCGGCCGGCTGCGTCTGGCCGGGCTGCCCGGCGGCGGTCGGTGGCGAATTGTACGGGTGCCACCACCACCGGCCCGGCGCTGATCAGGTCAGCGGGATGGTCTCGACCACCGTCCCGGCGGCCACCCCGGTCCCGGCGGCGGGCAGCACCACCAGGCAGTCCGCCAGCGTCATCGAGCGCATGATCCCCGACCCCTGCGGCCCGGTCAGCCGGACTCGGGGCAGCCCGCCGTCAGCTCCCGGCTCCAGGATGGCGCGGTTGAAGGTCTCCAGCCCCTCGGGCTTGAGCATCGGCTCCAGTGCCACGGCGGCCCCGCGGCGGCGGTGCGGCTCCGACGCCCCCTGCAGGGCCAGGATGGCGGCGCGCGCGAAGAGCTCGAAGGTGACCTGGCTGCTGACCGGATTGCCCGGCAGGCCGAGGAATGGGGTGCCCTTCACCGTGCCCACCGCCAGCGGCTTGCCGGGGCGCATGGCCACCCGCCACATGTCCAGGCGACCCATCTCCTCGACCACGTCGCGCACGTGGTCGTGGTCGCCCATGCTGACGCCGGCGCTGCTGATGACGAGGTCGCAGCGGGCCGCCTCGGCGAGCTTGACCCGCAGGTCGGCGGCGGTGTCGCGGGCGATGCCGATGCGCACCGGCTCACCGCCCGCCTCGACGACCGCGGCGGCGATGGCCACGGCGTTGCTGTCGACGATCTGGCCGGGGCCGGGCTCGACGCTGACGTCGACCAGCTCGTCACCGGTGCTGAGGATGCCGACCCGCGGCCGGCGGTGCACCTCCAGCCAGGGATGCCCCAGCGCCGCGCAGACGGCCAGGTCGGCACTGCGCAACCGGCGGCCGGCGGCCAGAACTCGCTCCGCGGGGCGCATGTCCTCGCCCGCGAGCCGCACGTTCTCGCCAGAGCCGACGGCAACGCGGATGCTGACGGTGTCGCGGCCGCTGTCGGTGTCCTCGTAGCGGACCACGGAGTCGGCCAGCCCGGGAAGGGGGGCGCCGGTCATGATCCGCATTGCCGTGCCCGGGCTCAGCTGCAGCGAGGGGGGCGCGCCGGCGCGGCTCTCGCCGACCACGGGCAGCACCACCGGCGAGGTCTCGGCGGCGCCGGCGACCTCGGCGGCACGGACCGCGTAGCCGTCCATGCCGCTGTTGTCGAAGGGTGGCAGGGTGCGCCCGCTGACCACCGGGGCGGCCAGGATCCGGCCCAGCGCTTGGTCGAGGCCGACCCGTTCGATCCCCAGCGGCGTCAGCGCCGCCAGGAGGCGGCGCTGAGCCTCGGCGACGGGGGTGAGCGTGACCGGGCTCGTCATCGGTCCAAGCCTAGGCCGAGTCGGCGTGGGCGCAGCGCCGTCGGCGGGTGAGACCGGTCAGCCGACCAGCGGCAGCGTCGGGGCCATGGGGTCGGGCAGTCCCAGCTCGGCGCGCCGCTCCGGGTGCAGTTGGTCCTCGATGTGGCGCACCGCCACCACCGGGGAGAACACGATCCAGAGGGCGGAGAGCGCCTGCCCCGCGGCCGAGACCATCAGCGTCGCCCGCAGGCCGATGGTGCTGCCCAGCACGCCGCCGATGAAGGCGCCGATGGGGATCGTTCCCCAGACGACAAACCGGACGGTGGCGTTGAGGCGCCCCAGCAGCCGTCGCGGCGTGATCCCCTGGCGCAGGCTCACCTGGTTGATGTTGTAGAGCGTGCTGGCGAAGGTCATGACCATCATTGAGGTGATCAGCAGCGGGATGGCGGTCGTTCCCGTGGCGATGGGGACGAGGAAACCGGCCGGGGCGCCGACCGCGATGCCCAGGAGCGTCGCCCGGCCGATCCCCAGCCGTGCCGTGATCCGCGAGCACACCGCCGCCGCCACCAGGGTGCCCAACGCCCCGACGCTGAAGACGATGCCCACCGCGACTGCGCTCATCCCCAGGTCCCGGACGGCGAAGAGCACGAAGATGGCGAAGCCGACGTGGCCGAAGAGATTCGAGGTGGCGGTGCAGAAGGCGATGGGCCGCAGCAGCGGGTGGCCGAGCACATAGCGCAGCCCCTCGGCGATGTCGGCCCGCAGGCGTGGCCGGGACCGCCCCGCCGGCAGCGGCACGGGCTCAGGCTCGGGGCGGCGAATCAGGAGCAGCAGAGCGACCGACCACAGATAGCTGACGGCGTCGACGGCGATCGCCCTGGGGGCGCCCATCAGCGACACCAGCGCGCCCCCCAGGCCGGGCCCGGTGAGCATGGCGGCGCTGCTGCTGAGCTCCAGCTTGGAGTTGCCCTCGACCAGCGCCTCGCCCTCCACCAGCGCCGGCAGGTAGGACTGGTAGGCGACGTCGAAGAAGACGGTGAGCACGCCGTTGACCAGGGCGACGACGTAGAGCTGGAGCAGGGTCAGGTGGCCGCCGACGGCCGCCAGGGGGATGGAGCCGAGTGCCAGGCAGCGGCCCAGGTCGGCGGCGATCAGCACCTGCCGGCACCGGAGCCGGTCGATGATGGCGCCCGCGGGAAGGCCGATGAGCAGGAACGGCAGGAACTCGAAGGTGCCCAGCAGTCCGGCCTGGAAGGCGTCGACGCCGAGGACGACGACGGCCGTGAAGGGCAGCGCGACCAGCGAGACCTCGCTGCCCATCCGGCTGACGGTCTGGCCGATCCAGAGGCGGACGAAGTCGGCGTTGTGCCAGAGGGTGGGACGCGCCGCCGGCGGCGTCGGGCCGGCGGCGCGTCCCGTGCCCGTCATGGCGTCAGGCAACGGCCTGTTAGCGCCGGACCACGGCGTCCCCGCCGGCGCGGCCGGTCAGGGAACGCTCCTGGGCGGGGGCAGTGTCGAGGCAGGTGCCGCGCTCCAGCACGCGCCACCAGCCGGGGATGGATGAGACGGCCGTCGGAGCCGGCAGCAGCGCCGGCTCGACCGCGGGTGCGGTGGTCAGCGCGCGGCGCTGCAGGTTCGATCGGTTCCGGAGCTCGGCCCGGTGGACTCGGTCGTGGTGCTCGCTCTCGGCGAGGTGGGAAAGACCCAGGGACAGCATCGGGTGTGGCCTCGAGATGAGGGATGCCCGCCCGGTCCGGCCGGGTCAGGCTTCCTCGCGTGTGGTGTTCTGGTTGTGAACCCCCGCTCCAGGGCGGGGGTTGCGGGCTCCGGCTGGTGTCATCCCTTCATCGCGCTCCACCTCGCAGGTAGGTGTCCAGCAGTGCCGCCACGTCGGCGACGAACCCCTCGCGCAGGGTGTACTCGCGCTCGGCGCTCATGTCGACGATCGTCAGTCCGGCGGCGCGGAGCAGCACGAGGTGGTGGTGCGCCGTCGACTTGGCGATGCCCAGGTGGTCCGCGATCTGCTGCAGCGAGGCCGGGCCGCCGGCCAGCCGCCGCAGGATGCGCAGCCGCTGCTCCTCGGCCAGTGCCTTGGTCAGCGACAGCAGGCGGGCCGGTGGGGTGTCGTGGTCGCGGGCCAGGCTGTCCTCGCCCACGGCCACCATGAACAGCTTGGCGTCGGCATGGTCCGCCATCAGCACCCACGGACGCATCGCCGCCTGCGGGATCAGCAGGATGCGGCGGACCCCCGTCTCCGGGGTGTAGTGGATGCCGTCGGTGCCCACCTCGACCGCCTCGTCGAGGGGCAGGCCGCGGATCCGCTCCCGGCGCTCCTCGGCGTCGTGACGGAGAGCCGGCACGATGCGGTCGAGGTGATCGCCGAGGAGGGTGCGCATGCCTCGCAGCACCATCACGACGCCCTCGTGGACCGGTTCGGCCGTGGAGCACATCAGCGACTCGAGCGCCTCGCGCTCCCAGTGATCGTCCTGGCAGACGGCGTCGAGCAGCTCGGTGCCGGCCTTCTGGTCGCCCGCCACCGCCGCCGACACGAGGTCGGCGTGGTCCCGGCTGCCGGTGCGGCCCAGGGTGCCTTCGATGAGGGTCCGGTACAGGCTGTGGGCGGGCACGGCGGCGATGTGGTCGATGGCCGCGTCGAGATCCTCGCGCCCGGGGGCGGCGTGGACCAGCCCGATCAGGTGCGCCCAGGCGCCGCCGGCGCAGCTGGCCCGCTCATCGGTCTCGCCGACGGCGGCCCGCAGCGCGGGCGACATGCGCGATCGAAGTTCATCGAACCAGGTGGCGCCGTAGGTGTAACTCGCCCAGCTGTCCGGATTGCGAAGCGCGGTGAGGATGACCAGCAGCTCGTAGGCCGGGCTGACATCGAGCTCGATCCTCGCGGCTCGCTGCGGATTGCTCAGGTCGAGCACGCGAAGCTGGCTGTCGCGTCGGGGAGCGGGTGCCGGTGCCATGCGTTCGATGATAGTCGAACCCAGCGTTCGATGCAACCCGCGTCCGACGTTCGTCGAACGAATGCCTCGGACAAGCCTGCTGAGTCGTGCCGGCACCTACTGTGGACGGCGTGGAGCAGCTGCGCCTCGTCACTGCCAACGGCATTGACTTCGCCTGTCTGGAGGCGGGCCCGCCGGGGGGCCCGCCGGCGCTCTGCCTCCACGGCTTCCCGGACACCGCGCGCAGCATCGGCGCCGGGATGCTGGCCGAGTCGGCCGCGCTGTGCACCGGCGAGTGCCAGGTCGAGGTGCTCGAGGGCTGCGGCCACTTCCTCCACCTGGAGCGCCCCGACGAGGTGCTGGGGCTGGTGACCGACTTCCTGGGCGACGCCTAGGCCGCGGGACGCCCCCGCATCAGGCCATGTCGCTCCAGCCGCCGCCCGACTCGGGCTCCTGGCCTTCCTCGGCGTCGCTGCGCTGCCGGTAGCGGTCGGCGACCATCTTGACGGCCGCATTCTTGGGCAGGCCGAGCTTGACCAGCGACTTCACCTCGTCGGACATCACCTTGTCCCGGGCGGTCTCGATGGCGGTCACGACGTCGTCAACGCTCACGGTCTGCCTGGCCACGCGGCCAGTCTACCCAGACTGCGGTGGCGGCACACCCGTCGTCCCTCCCCCGCCGCCGGTCGGGTCCAGCCGTCGTCGCATACTTGATGACTGATGGCCTACCTCCCTCACTCCGACGACGACCGCCGGGCCATGCTCGGTGCCATCGGGGTGAGCTCGTCGCGCGAGCTCTTCGCCAGCGTGCCGGCGCAGCTGCTGGAGCCGCCGCTGGAGCTGCCTCCACCGCTGGGTGAGCAGGAGCTGGTCGAGGAGCTCTCGCGACTGGCCGGCCGCAACCAGCCCATGGGCGGGCTCGACTGCTTCCTCGGCGCCGGCGTCTACCGCCGCTTCATCCCGGCCATCGTCCACGCCACGGTGAGCCGGCCGGAGTTCTACACCGCCTACACGCCCTACCAGGCGGAGGCCTCGCAGGGCACGCTGCAGACCATCTTCGAGTTCCAGTCGATGATCTGCGCGTTGACCGGGCTCGACGTCGCCAACGCTTCGCTGTATGACGGCGCCACCGCGGCCGTCGAGGCGATGATGCTGGCTGTCCAGGCCACCGGCAGGGATCGCATCGCGGTCAGCGGGGCGGTGCACCCGGAGACACTGCGCGTGCTTCGAACCTTCGCCGCCGGGCGCGGGGTCAGCGTCGACGTCATCGAGTCACGTGACGAGGTCACCCGCATCGACGACGTCACGTCGGCGCTCACCGATCGGCACGCCGGCCTGCTGGTCCAGCAACCGACCTTCTTTGGCACGCTCGAATCGCTTGCCGAGCTTGCAGACGCGGCGCGCGCGGTGGGCGCGCTGGCGCTGTGCAGCGCCGACCCCTTGGCCTGCAGCGTCCTGACTGCGCCGGGCGACGCCGGTTTCGACGTCTGCATTGGCGACGGCCAGCCCCTCGGCGTGCCCGCGTCGTTCGGCGGTCCGCACGTCGGCTACATGGCCGTGCGCCAGGCGTTGGTGCGCCGCCTGCCCGGGCGGCTGGTGGGGATCACCGCCGACCGTGCCGGCCGGCGCGCGTACACGCTGACCCTGCAAACGCGCGAGCAGCACATCAGGCGCGAGCACGCCACCTCGAACATCTGCACCAATCACGCCCTGATCGCGCTCGCGGCGACGGTGTACATGGCCCACATGGGCGCCGGTGGGATGAGCGCGGTGGCGACCATCAGCGCGCAGCGTGCCCACTCGCTAGCCGACCGGTTGAGCGCGCTGAACGGCTTCTCACTCGCCGGCAACGCGCCCTTCCTGTGGGAGTTCGTGCTGCGGTGCCCGGGCGACGCCGCTGAGGTGGCCAGGCGATTGCGTGCCCAGGGCATCGTCGCCGGCCTCGCGCTGGGGCGAGTCGACCGATCGCGCGCCGACCAGCTGCTGCTCTGCTGCACAGAGCTGACCCAGCCGGCCGCCATCGACCGCCTCGTGGCAGCGCTCGGCGGTCTCGACGTGGCCACGCTTGGCCCCGTGCCCGCCGAGGTGGCGGTGTGAGCAGCAACGGCTCGGCGGACGGACAGGTGATTGCGACCATCGGCGCCGCCCCCGGCGTTGAGCCGGGTTGGGCGGGGGCGGAGTCGCTGGTCTTCGAGCTCAGCGATGACTACACCGGCGGGCCGCGTCTGACGGCGGCCGGCGTCCCCGCCACAGCCCTGGCGGACCTGGTCCCCGCAAGCCACCTCCGGCGCGACCCCGCGGCCGTGCCCGCAGTGCCTGAACCCGTGCTGGCGCGGCATGTGGGACGTCTCGCCCGCCGCAACCACCACCTGCACCACGGCACGTACCCGCTGGGCAGCTGCACCATGAAGTACAACCCGGCGGTCAATGAACAGCTCGCTGGGCTGACCGGCTTCGCCGATCTTCATCCTTACCAGGATGAGGACGACGTGCAGGGCGCGCTCGAGCTGATGTGGCGTCTCGAGCGCATGCTCGCCTCGATCACCGGCATGGCGCGCATGTCGCTGCAACCGGCGGCGGGCGCGCACGGGGAGTGGACCGGTCTGCGGATGATCCAGGCCTTCCACGGGGAGAGCGGCGACACCAACCGCACCCGGGTGCTCATCCCGGACAGTGCCCACGGCACCAACCCGGCATCGGCGGCGGCGGTCGGCCTGGAGGTCGTGACCGTGAAGAGCAACCACGACGGCACCGTGGACGTCGCCGACTTCGCGGCAAAGCTCGACGATCGCGTCGCCGCGGTGATGATGACCAACCCCAACACGCTCGGCGTCTTCGAGAAGGACATCCTCGAGATCGCCAAACTCGCGCACGACGCGGGCGCGCTGCTCTACTACGACGGCGCCAACCTCAACGCGCTGGTGGGCGTCGCGCGTCCCGGCGACATGGGCTTCGACGTCGTGCACCTCAACCTGCACAAGACGTTCTCGACGCCGCACGGCGGCGGTGGTCCCGGCGCCGGTCCGGTGGGTGTCGTCGAACGCCTGGCGCCGTTCCTTCCCGAGCCCACCGTCGAACGCGACGGTGAACGGTTCCGGCTCGACGACCAGCGCCCGCGCAGCATCGGCAAGGTGCGTTCGTACTACGGCAACTTCGGAATGCTGGTGCGAGCCTTCGCATACATCTCCGCGTATGGCGACGAGATCGCGGGCGTCGCCGAGGACGCCGTCCTCAACGCGCGCTACATGCAGGCACGGCTGCGTGACCTGTTCCCCATGGCCGTTGCCTCGCCGTCGATGCACGAGTTCGTGTGCACCACGCGGGGCGGCCGCGTCGATGGGCTGCGCGCCATGGACGTCGCCAAGCGACTGCTCGACTACGGCATCTACGCGCCCACCGTCTACTTCCCCACGACCGTGCCCGAGGCGCTGATGTTCGAGCCCACCGAAACCGAGTCTCGGCAGAGCCTCGACCTGCTCGCCGACGTTTGCGCGGCCATCGTCGCCGACGCGGAACGCGATCTCGCGTTCATCCAGGGCTCACCGCACAACACGCCGGTGGAGCGCGTCGACGAGGTGGGGGCTGCTCGGCGTCCGGTGCTGCGGTGGAGCGAGTCGTTGCGACAGCAGGAGGTCCAGCCGTCGAGCACGGACCAGACAGCGACGGTGCCGACAGCCTGAGGTGGATACCGACCTCCGCGCCGCCCGGACAGAGTTGCAGGCTCTCCTCGCCGAGCGCGCTTTCAGGTTCGGCGACTTCGTTCTCAGCAGCGGCCGGCGCAGCGACTTCTACTTCAACGGCAAGCAGGTGACCCTCGAGGGCCGCGGGCTGTACCTGGTCTCGCTGCTGGTGTTGGCCCGTTGCCGCGAACTCGCCATCGACGCCGTCGGTGGGCTGACCCTCGGCGCCGATCCCATCGCGGCCGGGGTTGCAGCCCTCAGTGGTCGCGACCAACCACTGCGCGCGTTCATCGTCCGCAAGGAGGCCAAGCAGCACGGCACCGGCGGGCTCATCGAGGGGCCGGAACTTCGCAGGGGTGAGCGGGTGCTGGTCGTGGACGACGTGATCACCACGGGAGGCTCACTGCTCGAGGCGGTCGACGCGCTCGCTGACACCGGCGTCGACGTCGTCGAAACGCTGGCCCTGGTTGACCGCGAGGAGGGTGGCCGCGAAGCGATCGAGGCACGTGGTCTGAGCGTGCACGCCCTCTTCACGCGCAGCGAGTTCTCGGCGCCGACGCCCGCGTAGCTGCCGCCTCGATGCCGCTCTTCCGCCGCCGCGCCGACGAACAGCAGACCGAGTGGTTCACCGTCGGCGTGCAGGGGCACCGGATCATCCCCGGCTGCGGTACGCCGGGCATCGAACAGCTCGAGGGCCTCGGTGACTACGTCGAGGTGACCAGTCGGCGGCGACCGCCAGGCCCGGATGGCCGCGACAGCATCGCCGTTCTCAACGTCAAGATGGATCACGCCGACCAGGTCAAAGACCTCGTCGTCGCCGTTGTCCTCGCGTGTGAGGAGCTGGTCGAGCGAGACCTGCTCGATCCCTCGCTGACGCCGCCGTCGCCACCGCAAATGGGAATGCCCAAAGACCTGGCCATTTACGACTACATCCAGCAGGTGCACAAACGCGCGGTCGAGCGCCGCGAGTGGCTGGACGACGTGGACGGATTGTTCCGCCTCAACAGCGTGGGGCTGCTGGCGCCCTATCCCGTCGAGGAGTGATGCCGGCAGCCGAGCCGCCGCGCTCAGTTGCCGATATTCCTGAGCAGACCTCCCACGACTCCCCCGGCAGCGCCGGCCTCGACGCCCTGGACGGCGCCGAACTCACCGAGCGCCGCGGCCAGGCGCGCCAGCGGCAGCGACTGCAGCCACACGCGGCCGGGACCGATCAGCTGGGCGAGGAAGATGCCGTCGCCCCCGAAGATTTTGTTCTTGATGCCCTTGACGGTGGTGATGTTGAACTGCACGGTGTCCTGGAAGAGGCCGACGTGCCCCGGGTGCACCTTGATCTCCTCGCCGGGACGCAGGTCGTAGATGACCACCTCGCCGCTCAGCTCACACCACACTCGCCCCTGGCCGCCGATCTTCTGCAGACGAAAGCCGTCGCCCCCGAAGATGCCGGCTCCCAGCTTCTGCTGGAAGCCCATCGAGACCTGCACTCCGTGCGTGCCGGCCACGAACGCGTGGCGATGGCCGAGGAACTGCGAGCCTGGTTCCGGCTTGACGTCCAGAGGAAAGATCTGGCCCGGGAGCTTGGCGGCGAACGCCACCATCCCCGGCCCGTTCTGGGCCGCGTACTCGGTCATGAAGAGCGAGCCACCGCCCATGGCGCGCTTGAACACTCCGCCGATGCCGCCGCCGCCACCGTACTGCGTCGACGTGGTCATCTGGATGGTCGACGTCATCCAGGAGAGCTCGCCGGACTCCGCGAAGATCGCCTCCCCCGGGTTGAGCGTCAGCTCGAGGACGGGCATCACCGTCCCGATGATCTTCTCGTCCATGGTCATCACTCCTCGAGGTGGGATCGACGCGCCGATTGTGTCAGAACCCCGGCGCGACGAACCAACGGAGAGCCCCGGTGCGTGACGGGCGCGTGATTCCGACCACATGGTCAGAGCCCGAGCGCAGTCTTGGCGATGATCTCCTTCATGACTTCGTCGGTGCCGGCGCCGATGCGGATCAGTCGCGAGTCCCGGAAGTAGCGCGAGATGTGCGACTCGGCCATGAAGCCGAAGCCGCCGTGCAGCTGCAGGCACGTGTCGGCGACGCGCGACGTCACTTGACCCACGAAGAGCTTGGTCATGGAGATCTCCGCAACCGGGTACTCGCCGTTGTTCCAGCGCTCGGCCACCGCATAGACGTAGCTCTTGGCGATGCTGCCCGCGCTGCCGATCAACTGCTCCCCCTGCAGCTCCCACATGAGGTGGTAGAAGCTTTGGCCCACCTCGCCGAGCACTGCTGACTCGGGCACATCCACGTCGTTGAACGACAGCTCGGCGGTATCGCTGGCGTGCATGCCGAGCTTCTTCAGCTTGCGGCTGACCGCGAACCCCGGCGTCTCCTTGTCGACGAGGAACAGCGTGATGCCGTGCGCGCCCTCCGCGGCCGTGCCGGTCCGCGCGACCAGCAGGATGTAGTCGGCGCGGACCCCGTTGGTGATGTACAGCTTGGCGCCGTTGATGCGCCAGCCACCGTTGTGCCTGACCGCTCGAGTGCGGACCGTCGCGACGTCGCTGCCCGTGTCGGGGTCGGAGATGCCCAGGCTGGCGATCTTCTCGCCGCGGATCGCCGGCACCAGGTAGCACTGCTTCTGCTCCTCGGTGCCGAAGTTGAGGATGGGTGGTGTGGCCATCTTCGCCTGCACCGAGATCGCCATGCCCGCGCCACCCGAACCGCAGCGCGCCATCTCCTCGGCGAGGACGATCGCGCTCCAGTAGTCGCCGCCCTGGCCGCCTCACTCCTCGGGATAGCGCAGGCCGAGCAATCCGAGCTCGCCCATTCGCAAAAAGACGCTGTCGGGGAAATACTCGGCTGCCTCCCATTCGTCGGCGTGGGGGCGCAGTTCCTTGAAGGTTGACGTGGATGTCGGTTCTGCCACCGGCCGGCCATGCCGGCCGGCTGACCTTGGGCCATACCATGGGGCCGGTGGTGCGCCACCTGTCTGTCTGCCTGCTCGCCATAGTGACCGTGGCGCTCAGCGCCTGCGGCAGCCCGCCTCGTGTCAGCTCGCCGTCGCCGACCGCGCCGCCCACCGCCACTCCGACGCTCGCACCCGACACGGAGAGCCTCACCCTGGTGAGCCAGGGGCTCGGGGCGTACCAGGCGGTCGTCGTCCCCGTAGCCGTGATCCACAACGCGGCCACGCGGACTGGGGTTCGCGGCGTCGTCGTGCACTTTGTCCCCACCCGCGGCGGCCGGGCCCTGACCCCGCTGGATTCGCCGGCGGTGACGCTCTACCCGGGGCAGACCCTCGCGGTCACGGCCGACTGCACCGACACATGCAACAACACCGGCACCGTCCGCGACCCCGATGGGCTCATGGTGACCATTGGCGCCGGCACGTGGGCCCCCCTTCCCGGCTCGGCGCTGACCGCCACCGCGGTCAGATCCTCGTGCACCAGCGGCTGCGGCGGCGGTCATGGCCAGTGGGACGTCGCCGCCGTCGTGGGCAGCCCGGAGCTCTCCCAGGGGACACGGGTCGACGTATTTACGTGGTGCACGAACGCGGGCGGCGCGATCGTCGGGGGGAGCCCTCCGAGCGTCGTGCTCTGGCCGCAGAGCGGTGGGATGCTGAGCCTCACCCTGCACGCCATCCTCAGCTCCCCGCCCAGCACGTGCCATGTGGGCGCCTCCGCGCCCATCTGAGTTCGATGGACGGCGGGTCGTGAAACAACCCGCGGAGTAGGGCTTGATGGGGCCCCTGTGGGTTGTGTTAGGGTCCCCCGGTCGCGGTCGCCACCGCATCATTCACCAGGTCTCGGTCGCCAACCGGATCCCGCTGATCCGGTGACCGGAACCGCGGCCCACCGCCCCAACTGCGGTGGACGGACCAGGAGCCCGGCGGGGACGCCGAAGCCCTGCAGGATGGAAGGAACGGAACAGGAGAGTGTATTTGCGTTTGCCTATGCGTACTCGAGGAGTGGTCCTGGGCATGACCACTCTCATCCTCGGCCCCGTGATCGCAGCCGCGCTGGTGGCGGAAAGCCACCCGCAGGCCGCTGCCCCCACCAGGGCCCCGGTGAGCGACGCGCAGGTCGCGATTCGGATCGAGGTGCGCAGCGCGCCCCTGGCCGTCGCCGAGGCGCTGCGTACGCCGACTCCGGCGCCCACCCCGGCACCCACGCCGACCCCGGCGCCCAAGCCGGCGCCGAGCCACGCCGCCACGCCGGCGCCCAAGCCGCGCCCGGCCCCCACGCTTCCCGTCGTCGCTCCGGCAGCTCCCAACACCGTCATCGGCATCATCGAGGCCGCCGCCGCCCGCTGGGGTGTTTCGGGAAGCTGGATGGTGAGCATCGCGCGCTGCGAGTCCGGGCTGCGCACCAACGCTGTGAACCCGAGCGGGCCGTACCTCGGCCTCTTCCAGTTCCTCCAGTCGACGTTCACTGGCAACGGTGGCACCAACATCTGGAGCGCCACCGACCAGTCCAACATCGCCGCCAAGATGCTCGCGCACGGGCAGGCGCACCAGTGGAGCTGCGCCTGAATTTCGGGTGACCGGACCCCGCGGGGGCCGCCGATGCGGAACAATCTCCGAGCAGTGAGCTCCCACGACCGCGATCGCCACCTGCGCGAGGAGATGCTGGGGCGCCGGCCGGTCTACGACGGCCGGCTGCTGCACGTCTTCGAGGACACTGTCCGCCTTCCCGAGGGCAGGGAGGCGAGCCGCGAAGTCGTCGAGCACCCCGGCGCCGTGGCGGTCGTTGCCACCACGACCGACGGTCGGGTGGTGCTGGTGCGCCAGTGGCGCCACGCCCTTCGCCGTGCGCTTTGGGAGATTCCCGCCGGCACCCGCGAGCCGGGAGAGGAGCCCGCCGCCACGGCGAAACGCGAGCTGACCGAGGAGACCGGGTTCACCGCGGCGCGGTGGCGCGAGCTCGGCCACGCCGCGGTGAGCCCGGGCTACTCCAACGAGGAGATCTGGTTCTACCAGGCCGGCGAATTGAGCGGCGGCGTCAGCAGCCCCGACCCCGACGAACTGCTCGAGGTGGAGCTGTTCAGCGCGGCCGACATCGCCCGCATGGCCGACGACGGCGAGGTCGACCTCAAGACCGTCTCCGGCCTGGCGCTGGCCGGCATGCATCTGGACGGCGCCGATGGCTGAAGACGCCGCCGACCGCATGGTCGCTCGCGCCATCGAGAGCGTGCTCGAGCAGGTGCCGGGGAGCATCGACAGCGCGGTGCCGGAGGCCGGCACCGCCAAGCTGCAGCCCTGGGCCGAGACGGCTGCGCCGGTCGGGCGCAACAAACGACCGCTCGAGGAGCTCCTCGTCGAGCTCGGCGAGCGGGTGGCCGCCGACCCCGACGCCCGGGCCACCCTGCCGCGCACCCGCCATCCTGCGCTCGCCTTCTTCGACCGCTTCGGACGGGGCGGCCGCGGCCAACCGGGCGGCGACACCGCACCCGCCGGTACGGAGACAGGTGGCAGGCGCCGTCGCCGTCGGCGCGGTGGGGGCGGTCTCGGCGGCCAGGCTGCTCCCGCCAGCGCAGCGCCCGCCCAACTGACGGGCACCCCTGGCGAGAGGTCACCGTCGTCGGGCCGGCACCGCCGGCGGGGTCGCGGGGGCGGTGGCGGTGGAGGAGGCGGCGGTGGCACCGTACCCCCGGAGGGCCAGCCCAACCAGCGACGCCCGCCCGGTGCGGGGGGACGGCGTCGGCGCGGCCGGCGCGGGCGCGGTGCGGGTGGCGCGCCACAACCGCCGGCCGGGTGACCGACGGTTCGCGCATCCTCGATCGCGGGCCGGTCGGCGCGGTTCTCTTCGACTACGGCCTCACGTTGGTCGGCTTCGAGCGCCCCGATGCTGCGATCGAGGCTGCGCAGGCGGAGATCGCGCGGTGCATCGCCGCCGCGGGCCACAACCCGCCATCACCGGACACTCTGCGCGCTGAGGTCCACGATCGGGTGGAGGCCGAGGTCAGCGCCCACGAGGTCGGTGGAGCGCTGGAGGAGATCGACATCGTCGACGTCGAGCGCCGCGCCTTCGCCGTCATCGGCCTCGACCTCGACGACGATCTCCGCGATCGCTGCAGCCGGATCGCGCAAGCGGCCTGGTTTGGAGGGATCCGCGTCTACCCCGAGGTGCCCGACGTGCTTGCCACGTTGAGGTCCGCTGGGCTTCGTCTGGGGGTCTGCTCCAACGCCGCCTACCGGGCGGCGAGCATGCGTGATCAACTCCGGCACGTCGGCATCGGCGAGCTCGTCGACGCGGCAGTCTTCTCCAGCGAGGTCGGATGGCGCAAGCCCTCGCCACTGATCTTCAACGCGGCGCTCGGAGCGCTGGGCGCAACCCCGGACACCACCGTTTTCGTCGGCGACAAGCCGCGCGAGGATGTCGCAGGTGCCCATGGCGTGGGGATGCGCGCGGTCCTGGTGCAGCGCCGGACGTCGTCCGCAGGCGAGCCATCGGGCGCCGAGCAACCGGACGCCGTGGTCAGCTCTCTGCGCGAGCTTGCCGCGCTCGTCCTCCCCGCCGGCGTGGCGCCGTGACGGTGGTGCGTTGCCTGGCCTGCGGGTGCCGCGTTCACCTCGGTGGGCAGCGCAACAAGCCGCGGCTTCGCGGTCACAACGCTGCAGCGCGACGCGCGAATCGACCGCACATCCCAGTAGTTGTAACGATTGTCGGGACGTTCGGCAGTGCGCGTCTATACTCGCGGAACGTCGCAACCACGCCGCCCATTGCACATCTCGAGGCACCCATCCGGTGGACTTTCGTGACTACCTCAAGGAGAGGTGCCGCGAGCGCGGCATCTCACTCCACCGCCTGGCGTTGCTCTGCGACCTCAATCAGATCTACTTCTACCAGGCGGTCAACAAGAACAAGGAGAACCCACCGCCGTGGGTGCTGCGCCGCGCCGCCCCTCACCTCGGCATCTCCTACGTCGAGTTGATGATCGCCGCCGGCTACCTCCGCGACGAGGACCTGGCGGAGTGGAGCAGGGGACTCTCGGTGGTGGTCGCGCCCGCCGGCTGACCGGGGCGCGACCGATACTTTCGTCCGTGCAGTGGCCGCGGGCGATCATCCACGTCGACCTCGACGCCTTCTATGCGTCGGTCGAGCAGCTGCGCCGACCGGAGCTGCGCGGGCGGCCCGTCATCGTCGGCGGCGGCGGCGACGATTACCGGCGCGGCGTGGTCAGCGCGGCGTCCTACGAGGCGCGGCGGTATGGCGTGCACTCGGCGATGCCCCTCGGCATGGCTCGGCGGCTCTGCCCGCATGCCGTCGTCCTGCCCGTCGACTTCGTCGCCTACCGAGCCGCGTCGCGCCAGGTGTTCGCGATCGCGCGCGACTTCACCCCGCAGATCGAACCCGCGTCGCTGGACGAAGCCTACCTCGACGTCACCGGCTCGATGGTGCGGATGGGACCGCCGGGGGAGATGGCAGCACTGCTCCGCGACCGCATCGCCGGCGAGTGCGGGCTGGACGCGTCGTGCGGTGTGGCGACGAGTAAGCTGGTTGCCAAGGTCGCTTCGGACCTGCGCAAGCCGCGGGGTTTCGTCGTTGTCGAGCCCGGCGAGGAGACCGCATTCCTGGCGCCGCTGCCACTGCGCCGCCTGCCCGGGCTCGGGCCGGCGTCCGAGAAAGCGCTGGCGGGGTTGGGGTTGAGCACGCTCGGCGAGCTGAGCGCGTTTCCCCTCGAGACTCTGCGCCGCCGCCTCGGCGAGCACGCCGCGGTGAGCCTGACTCAGCGGGCGCGGGGCATCGATCGCAGCGAGGTGGTGCTGCCGACGCGGCCCAAGAGCGTGTCGCGCGAGGAGACGTTCTCCACTGACGTGTCCGACCGCAACGAGCTGCATCGCCGCCTGCGCGAGTGCGCCGCGGATGTTGGACGTCAACTGCGTCGTGGTGGATGGACGGCCAAGACGGCCACGCTCAAGCTCCGGTACTCCGACTTCACGACGCTGACCCGACAGCTCACCTGGCCCACCGCGCAGCACGGGGACACGGTGTTGGCGGAGGCGGCGGTCCGCCTCTTTGACGGCACCTGGGCAGGCACCCCGGTGCGCCTGCTTGGGATGGGCGTCAGCGGCATCATCGACGCGGCTCAGCTCGACCTGTTCAAGACCGTGGGGTCGCCGCGTGACGAGCAGATCGACCAGACCCTCGACGTGCTCCGCGACCGCTTCGGCGAGGCGGCTCCCCATCGCGGTGCCACACCGGCACTGCGCGACCTCGACTTCCGCGGTGAGGACCTGCGCGAGGGCGAGTGACGTCGCTCAGACGTGCAGGAACGATTTCACGAGCTGGATGATCAGCACCGCTCCACCGCCCTTGACGAGCATGTCGACGAGGAAGCCCGAGCTCGATTCCTGGTGCTGCATCACCCTGTGCAGGCTTGACAGCGCCACGCCGGCTGGGATCAGGTACTCGCCGGCAGTGAGAAGCGGACTCGCCACCGTGTCCCAGACATGCAGCGTGTCGCGGCTCGGATCGACCTGGATGTCTGCCCACAGGTGGGCGATCACAGTGGCGACGAGGAGCATCGGGCCGTTCTCCCTGGTTGGCTGACCGTGCACTCAGGTCGCCACTGTCTGCCCTGATCGCGGACATGCCGAGGACAAACGTTGTCCGCGGTATGTCCCCGGACGGAGCCCACCGTCGCTGTCCGTGACAGACGTGATCATCAGGGAGATACGACTGCGTCCATTCAGGGATGTGACCTTCCTGTCCACTCCAGTGGAGGCGCATGGCGATGCCACGGACAGGTTGGCCGCCAGCGCCGGTGCCGAGCCTCACGCGCGACTCTCGGCGCGGCATTCACGCCGGCGGGGCGTCGACGAGCGCGCACTCTGAGTGCGGCACTGTCCGCGGCCGGTCCGCAGTGCGTGCCTAGCGTGTGGGCATGCACACCGTGCTCGACACCTGCAGCCTGTTCGGCATTGGGCTGGACCAGATCTGTAACTTCGTCAGCGGGGCGGGCGACTGGTTCAGCCAAACGCTCGAGGTCATCCAGAACCCGTTCAAGTGGCTGTACCACCACACACTCGGGGCGCCGATCCCCCAGCACCCCGGTGACCCCGGCTGGGATGCGTGTCAGGCGGATTGGAGCCAGCCGTCGTGCCCGAAGCTCATCGACGAGCTCAAGCCCGCCCACCTGACCCTGTCGGATGCCTGGCCGCGTCTGTACAACTCGTTGTCGGTGTCGGGCGTCTTCATCGCCGCCACGTGCTGTGTGGTCAGGGTCGTCCGTGGTGCGTTCGACGAGCGCATCGTGGGAGCGCACCTGGTCATCGACAACGTCGTCCGCATGGTGGTCGCCACCGGGGTGCTGGTGGTGCCGACACCGGACAATTCGCTCCTCCTCAATGCGCTGCGGCTCAGTGCGGTCGCGTCGGGCCGCATCGCCGAGGCGAGCGTCGCCGCGGTGTCGTCTGCGTTCACCGCGAACCTCGATCTCAGCACCGTGGTCGGGAACATCGCCGCCACGGGCTTCGGCCTCGCCGGCATTGGCGACTTCCTGGTGGCGATACCCATCCTCCTCGTCGCTGCAGCGTTCATCTACCTGATGGCGCTGTATCTGCTGCGCATCGTCCAGCTCCTGTTCGCGGTCGCGACCGCACCGCTGTTCGTGGCGCTGGCCGTCTATGACCCCCGCAACCGGTTCCTGCAGTGGTGGCTCGACCTGTTCGCTTCGGCGATGTTGCTGCCCGTGGTCCTGGCCATCGGCGGGTCCCTGACGGCGGGGATCGCGCTCTTCTTCCTCAACGGCAACCAGGACCTGCTTTCGCCGGGCGGCGGGGCCGAAGCCGTGACGCGCACGCTGCTGGCCTGCTTGGTCGTCCTCGGCGGTGTCTGGATGACCGGAAAAGCGGTGCACGGCCTGGCTTGGCGGGGGTTCAGCCACGGCGGTATCACCGGCGCGGCAACGGCCGCGTCAACCGCGGTCATGGCGCTGCCCAACGCCGCCGGCGACATCGCGCTGCTGATGAGAGCCGGGGGCCGCCCACCGCGACCCGGCGGCCTTCTTGAAACGCTCGGCCGCCCGGGGTCGCGACGTGGCGCCGCCCCGCAGGGTCGCGCGGCCCTGGCGGACACGGGATCCGTCGTCGCGGCGGCTGCCGCCGGCCATGCGGCCGCCATGTTCGGCGAAAGCCCGGAGGTCGAAGCGGCCGTCGACGCAGCCGGCAGCGCCGACTTCAGCCGGCACGGGGCCGCGGCCGCCGTGCTCGAACAGCCCGCGATGAGAGCCGCGTTCAACGAGGCCGTCGGGGCGTCGATCGGCCGGTTCGCGGCCACTGATGAGGGCAGACTGGTGGTCGCGGAGTCGACGACGCATCTCGACGCCGCTGGCGCAGACCACCCCACGCGGGTTGCCGTGTACACACGCACGCTTGCGGACGACCCGCGCACCGGCAATGCAGTCGCCGGCGCGGCGCTTGCAAGCCTCCTTCACAACCAGGCTCCAGACCTTACGCCGATCTTGCGCAACCGCGCGTTGACGGTGTCATGAGCGACGGGCGCGGGGCCATCCGCGTGCCGCTCGCAGTCGACGCCCAGTTCCGGCTCCCGGTCGGGCCGATCCTGCTCCCTGTCCGCTCACTGGTTCTGGCGGCGCTCGCCGGCCCGCTCGCCTACGCCCTCCTCGCGCTCGCGCTTCCCGGGCTGTGGGGCCCGGCCGGTGCCGGCTTTCTGCTGGCTGTCGCAGCCTCCCTTGGTGTGCCGGAGCGCCAGGGTGTGTGGATCGGCACCCACGCCGCCTATCGTCACGCGTGGCGCGTCCTGCCCTCGACGGTCACACGCGGGCGCGCCGCGCGGGCTCGGGTGCGCGAGGTGCACGGAGCCGCGCACGTTTCTGGCGAGCGGCCCGTTGCGCGTCCGCCGAGATGGCTTCCACGCCGCATCGGGGTGTTCCTGGTCGTCCCGCTGACGTCGACGGACGCGCCGGGAATCCTGCGGCTGGACCCGGGGGGCGACCGTGCCGTGCTCATGCTCGACGGCCCCGCCGTGAGCATCGCCGGTGACGGGTATCTCGAATGGTGCCGGGCCGTGCTGCGGTGGATCGGTTCGCTGGACTGCCCGGCCCAGTTCATCACGCTGATGACCCACCATGACGCGCGCAGGGTGGGGGAGGCGTTCGACCGTCGCGTCGCCGCCTGGCCGCGAACGCCGCTGTGCGAGCTCGAGCGCGGGTTGGTGGGGACGCTTGCGGAGAGCACGCTCGGACTCCGCCACTACCTGGTCCTCGCACCCGGCTCTGCCGGCAGGGACGGAATTCCGCACCGTTCGTCCCCGTGGCGCGCCGGCGACGCGCGTGAGACAACCAACGACCAGGCTGACCGTGTGCTCCAGTCGGCTCTGCGGATGGCACCGGGCTTCAGCATCGCGGTTCGCGCCGCCGACCGGGACGACATCGCGGCTCTGCTCGCGCACACCGCGCTCGGCGCGTCGCGGGCGATGGCCGGCAATGAGGTGCTCCGCGTCGGCGACCGCCACCATGTGGTGCTGACGACAACGCAGCTGCCGGCGGTCATCGAGGCCGGCGCAGTCGTCGATGCCATGACCCGCGCTCGCGCTTTCGGCGCCGCCAGCCTGCATCTCCTGCCCGTCAACGCCGGCGTGGCGCAGAAATACCTCCACCGGCGCTCATCGAGCCTCGACTACGTCCGACGTCGCGGCGCCGATCCCATCGAAGCCCAGGTGGCGCTGCAGGAAACCACCGAGGTGGTGGCGGCCCTGGCGCAACGCGACATCGTTCCCTATCGGGTCGCCCTCACCGTATGCGTCGCGCACGCCGAGAGAGCGGCGGCATGGCAGGCGGCCGAGCGACTTGGCGCCATTCTCGCTGCGCACGGCTTCCGTACGACGGAGGTGAGCGGGCCGGGGCTGCTGCCGGCCCTGGCGCTCTCGCCGGGGTGTGCCCCTCTCGCCCGCAGCCTGATCCTGACCTCCGACTCCGTCGCCGCGCGGATGCTGCCCTGCCTTGGAACGCCCTTCGCCGACGTTTCGGCGCCGCTCTTGGGCATCAACGTCCTCAATGGAACGCCTGCGTACTTCTCCATCTGGAGTCAGCCGAACCACAACCTCGTCGTCGTTGGCAGTTCGGGAGCGGGTAAATCCGTGGCGGCCAAGACGCTGCTGATCCGGCACGTCATGGAGGGCGTCGCGGCGGTCGTCATCGACCCCGACTCTGAGTACGGCTCGGTGATGAAGGCCGTTGGTGGGAGACACCTGGATCTCGGGGCTGAGGCGCTCAACTGCCTGGGCGTCGCCGCCGGTGCGTCGGCGGACACCTCGGCAGGGCTGGTGCTGCCCATCCTCTCCGTGATGGCCGGGGATGACAGGGGCGTTCGAGACGGCCGCCCCATCCGCCGTCTCCCCGACGAGGACCAGGGCTGGCTGCACGGCGAGCTCGTCGACTTCTTCGCCGCACGCCAGCGGGTCGGCGCCCCACCGGCGCAGATGCACGACGCCGTCGACTTCCTTCAGCGCACCTCCATGGCGCGCGCATTGACCGACCGCGAACGCGACCGCTGCCGCGTCATCACCGCACGGTTGCGTCGCTTCACGCAGGGATTGCGCGCGGCAGTCTTCGACAGGCCGTCGACGTTCTCGGTCGACGATGGTCCCGTCGCCATCGGGCTGCGGTCGTTCGCAATGAACTACGGCGCCGACCTGACACCGGCGCTGGCGATCCTGCTCACAGCAATCCTCGCGGCGTTGGAGAAGCGGCGCGGCCGTATGATCATCGTTGTCGACGAGGCGCACCGGGTCACCTCGGACCCCGACGCGGGCGAGGTGCTCGGTCAGCTGGTGCGCCAAGCCCGCAAGCACGGCGCCGGGGTATGGATGCTCTCCCAGCGCGTCGAGGACTTCATCCGCACCGACCTCGGTCGAACGCTGGCGGCAACCTCAGCGTCGAAGCTCGTGCTCGGCACCGAGGAAGCGGTGCTCGACGACGTCCGCGAGGTGTTCAAACTCCGCGACGAGGAGCGCGCCGCGATCTGCCCGTCGAGCCCCGGAAGGGGGGTGCTGCTCGCCGGCGTCGAGCGGACAGTGGTCGACGTTGTCCCCGGACCGGCGATCATGGCGCTCGCGGACACGCGCTCGACATCCACGCGGCCGCTCGCATCGAGTCCGCCGCAGAGATGACCGCGCCGGCTGTCGCCGCGCGCCTGCTCGCCGCGCGCAATGTGCGCAGATGGCTCGGCTGCGGGTGCCTCGCGGCCATCGCCATGGTCGCGCTTCCGGTCTTCATGGTCTTCTCGCTGATGAGCGGTCTGGTGTCCGGCATCACCAACGGAGGTTCCGGCGGCAGCCAGGTCGACCCATTCAGCTTCGGCAACGCCTCCATCGTGGTGGGACGCGGCGAGCCGCTGCAGCCGCGCAGCTTCCTTGTGAGCCAGGGATTCGGATGCACCACCGTCGCCGTCGAACCCTTGCCACCGGCTCCCTACATGTGTCCCCCCAACGCCGCACACCGCGCCGAACTGCGCTTTCACACCGGCATCGACCTCGCTGCAGCGAACGGCACCACCGTCTTCGCCGTCGTGGCGGGAACCGTCCGCGTCATCGACTCACCGACCGGGTTCGGTACCCACATCCTGCTGTCTCCATCCGTGAGCACGGGCAGGCCGGTGGTGTACCTGTACGGCCACCTCAGTGGCGTCGGGGTCGCCGACGGCGCCATGGTCAGCGCTGGAGAGGCCATCGGCTCGGTCGGCAGCACCGGCAACAGCACCGGACCGCACCTCCACTTCGAGGTCGACGTCGACGGCCTCCCGGTGAACCCGTGTTCGACCTTCCCGGCTGGGTACCTCGCGCCCGCCGGGGTGGCCGCCGCCGGGTGCGTGGCCTGGGCCATGTAGCCGTTGCCGCCGGGTGCTGGCGAACGGCCGGTGGCCCGTCCTATGGTGCGCTGCATGACGGCCAGCGGCTCCTCCACGACGTCGTCCTTCGCCTGGACACCGACATCCGAGCAGATGCGGAGCAGCCGCCTGCGGTCGTTCATGACACGGCTGGGAGTTGACACACTCGACGAGCTCAACGACGTCGCCCGCCGCGATCCCGAACAGTTCTGGGCAGCCACCATCGACGACATCGGCATCGGCTGGCGGCAGCGTCCCAACCGGATGCGCGACACCTCAGAGGGTTTGCCCTTCACGCGTTGGTGGAACGGGGGTCGTCTCAACCTCGCCACCAACGCTGTCGATCGCTGGGCGGAGGCGACCCCCGCGCGCGAGGCGGTCGCCTGGGAGGGCGACGACGGGGCCGAGCGCTCGTGGACCTACCTCGAGCTCGCCTCAGAAACCGCTCGGTGTGCGAACGCACTTGCAGGGCTCGGCGTCTGTCCCGGCGACGTGGTGGGGCTCTGCATGCCGATGATCCCGGAGACGGTGGCCGCCTTCCTGGCGTGCTCGAAGCTGGGCGCAATCGTCACCCCGCTCTTCAGCGGGTACGGCGCAGGGGCGATCGTGGCACGGTTGCGAGACTGCGAGGCGAAGGTCCTCGTCATCGCAGACGGTTTTCCGCGCCGGGGGTCACCCGTCGAGATGAAGCCGGTGGCTGACGCGGTCGCCGAACAGACACCCTCGTTGCGGCACATCCTCGTGGTCCGCAGGCTCGGCACCATCGATGTCGCCATGCAACGCCCGCGCGACGTCTGGTATCACGAGGTGACCGTCGCAGAGCCGGCGATCGCAGAAACGTACGACAGCGGTGCCGACGATCCTTTCATGCTCATCTACACCAGCGGCACCACCGGCCGCCCCAAGGCCACCGTGCATGTGCAGGGCGGGTTCCCGGTCAAGTCGACGCAGGACATGGCGCACTGCTTCGACGTCGGTCGCCACGACAGGCTTCTCTGGCTCACCGACATCGGGTGGATGATGGGACCTTGGGCGATCTGCGCGGCGCTCACCATCGGGGCAACGCTGGTGGTCTTCGAGGGCGTCCCCGACCATCCCGGCCCGGACCGGCTCTGGTCGGTGGTCGAGCGTCATCGCGTGTCTGTTCTCGGCGTTGCGCCAACCGTGGTGCGATCGCTGATGCGTCACGGTGACGAGCCAGTTGACAGCCACAACCTCACGTCGCTCCGCGTCCTCGGCTCCAGCGGGGAGCCGTGGAACGTCGATCCCTGGCTGTGGTTCCTCCGCAGAGTGGGCGGCGGGCGCTGTCCGATCATCAACTACAGCGGAGGCACCGAGGTCAGCGGGGGAATCCTCGGCGGCAACATGCTGACGCCGCTCAAAGCCTGCGCTTTCGCGGGACCGTGCCCGGGCATGGATGCGGACGTTCTTGACGAGAATGGCAACAGCGTGCGAGGCCAGGTCGGCGAGCTGGTGGTGCGTTCTCCCTGGCCGGGAATGACGCGAGGCTTCTGGCGCGACCGCGGACGCTACCTGCAAACCTACTGGTCGCGCTGGCCGGACATCTGGGTGCACGGTGACTGGGCGCAGATTGACGACGACGGTCTATGGTACATCCGCGGGCGTAGCGACGACACCATCAAGGTGGCCGGTAAGCGGCTCGGCCCTGCCGAGGTCGAGTCTGCCCTGGTTGCGCACCCCGCCGTGGCTGAGGCGGCCGCGGTCGGTATTCCTGACCCGGTGAAGGGCGAGGCGCTGCTCTGCTTGGTGGTTCTGCGGCCCGGGACCGAGGACAGCAACGAGCTGCGCAGTGAGCTGTCGGGCCTGGTGACGGCGGAGCTCGGCAAGGCACTGAAACCCAGTGCCGTACTGGCAATTTCGGAGTTGCCCAAGACACGCAACGCCAAGGTGTTGCGGCGCGTCGTAAGGGCGGTATACCTCGGCAACGATCCCGGTGACCTCTCTTCCCTGGAAAACCACAGCGCGCTGGCTGCACTCGAGGCGGTGCGGACGGCCGCTCGCTGACGGACTGCCGGCAGACAAAGCGACCCCATCCGCGCCGGACAGGGCGGACCTCCCCAACGCGTGCGGGACGGGATGGCAAGATCGCCGGTTTTCTCCGCGTCGCCGGCGTTGCCAGCGGCTTCACGAGGTTCGTTTGCAATGGCCACCACAGTCCGTCTTGCCGGCAGCGCACGTCTCCATCCACCCCACACGGTCGACATCAGCGCACGACCGCTCACCGCCGGCGAGCTTGCCGCGCCCGCGGTCATGACCGTGCACCTCCGCGAAAATCCGCGGACGGAGAGCGTCGGCGTCCGGCTGGCACGGCAGCACACCACCCCCGTGCAGTTGCGCCGCTACAGCGGGGCGGATGAGCTGGCCGACGCGCACGGCGCTCATGCCGACGATGTCGCCTCGGTGAGCCGATGGGCGGTCGCGGCCGGCCTCCGGGTACGCCGGCTGCACGGCGCCACCAGCACGCTCGATGTGAGCGGCTCGGTCGGCGCCCTGGCGCGGGCCTTCTCGGTCACTGTCGAGCGCTGTGTCGAGCGCGAGCCGCGCACCGGCGCTGTTCGCATCTACCGCGACCATCGCGACGAGCTGAGCGTACCGCAGGCGCTGGATGGGATCGTCACATCTGCTTTCGGTCTCGGCAATCGCCCGGTCGCCCGCCCTCGGTTTGCGGTGCTCCCCCGCGGCACGGTGGCGCCGTTCAGCTACACACCGGAGCAGGTTGCGGAGATCTATGACTTCCCCGTGCTCCGCGACGGCGGTGCGAACACACGCATCACCATCGGCGTGGCAGAACTCGGCGGCGCAGTCAAGCGTGCCGACCTGGCGGCGTTCACCGCCGGCCATCCGAGGCTGCGCGTGGTTGAGGAAGCGGTGCAGGGCTGGGGACCGCTCTCCGATCCGTTCGGGCCGGACACCGAGGTGGCGCTCGACTGGCAGGTGATTGCAGGGGTGTTGGCGCGCTGTGCACCGCAGGCGGATGTGCAGATCGTCATCAAGTACGCGCCCAACACCGACCGGGGATTCACCAACCTGGAGGCCGCGTTCGCAACCGACGGACGCGACTACGCAGCGGTGTCGACGAGTTGGGGAGCACCCGAAGACCGGTGGACGCCGGCGGCGATGGACGCCATGGACCGCGCCTTCCAGCTGGGCGCCATTCGCGGAATCGTGCACAGCGTGGCCGCCGGCGACAACGGCTCCTCCGACGCCCGCAACGACGGCCACCAGCACGCCGATCACCCGGCGTCCGCACCGAATGCGGTTGGCTGCGGGGGCACGCGCCTCTTCGCCGAGGGTGGCCGGCGCATTCGCGAGGAGGCCTGGAACGAGTTGCGTAGTGGGCGGGGGGCCACCGGCGGTGGGGTCAGCGGCCATTTCGCGGTCCCCCGGTACCAGGCGGCTGCCGGCATCCGTCCGGTGTCGGTCGATGGGGGAGCCGAAGGGCGTGGGGTACCCGATGTCGCCGGCAACGCCGACCCGCTCACCGGCTATGTCATCCATCACTGCGGCGTCGACTCCGTGGTCGGTGGTACGTCCGCAGTCGCACCGCTGTGGACTGCGCTCTTCGCGCTGATCTCGGCGTCGACCGATCACCGCCTCGGGAACGTCCTTCCGGCGTTGTACGGGTCTCGCGACCGCGCGTTCACCGACATCAGCAGCGGCAACAACGGCGCCTACCCAGCGCGCGCCGGATGGGATGCGGCGACCGGGCTCGGGGTCCCGTCGGGACGGGCACTGCAAGACAGTCTCTCCCTGCCGGCGGTACATCGTGCCCGCGCCTCTCACCATCGCGTGCCGGCGGGCCACGAACTCGGGTGACCGCTGGCGGATTCAGCGCCACTGCTACTGTGGGTTCGTGGACGAGACACAGCCCGTGGCTCCCCCGGCGCCACAGGCAACCGCACACGCGGCACGTGTCCGGGTCGTCGAGGTATCGGCCGAACGGTACGTGGACGATCCTCCCGAGATCCCCTGGCACATCACCCCGTCCGCCGCTGACATCGCTGTGCAACTGCGCACCACCGTGCGCCGCGTGGCTGTCGGGGCCGGGCTGGCCAGGAACACCGACCTGGTCGAGCGGGTGCGCCACATCGCGGGCGTTCCCGCTGTCGTCACCAGCCCGGCCGGCGGCACATTCATCATCGGCGGTGACGCGTGGCTCGGGCTGTGCGCCATCGGTGTCCCGCCGCCGGGTCAGCCGCTGCCGCTCGACTGGATGATGCGCTCACTGCAGCGCTGGTTTGATGCGGCACTGGCACCGCTGCGCGTTACCACCGAGGTAGGCCGCGTCGAGGGCTCTTGGTGCCCGGGATTCAGTGACATCGCCACGCAGGGTCGCAAGCTCGCGGGCCTCGGCTTCCGGGTGACGCGCGACTGGGTGGTGATGCGGGGAGTGATGGCGGTGCAGCCGATGAGCGCAGCCGATCTCGAGGTGCTCGTCCAGTGCCACCGCCTCATCAACGTCGAGGTGCGCGGCGACACGGCAATCTCGCTATCAGAGGCGTCTGGACTGCCGCTGCTTGACGTCACAGCAACCATCGATGCCATCCGCGACGCGGAGGTCTGAGCGGCCCGAGGTAGCGGCGGCAGCGGTCACCCCGAGATGGCGCACCCGCTCACCAGGTTGCTCCACAGCGGTTGCACCGCGTACGAATGCGAGCCCAGGGCGATGTTCGCTGACCCCGAGCTCCACGCGCACTTGTCGCCGTTCTCCGAGCCGCGCGAGTCCTGCCAGGCGACCGAACCGGACGCGGGGCGCGGATCGGTGAGTGCCTCCGAGTACTCGTGACCACCGACGACGCTGAAGCCGTCGAAGTAGCCGTTGCCGTAACTGTTGCTGGCGTTAATGAAGTTCTCACCGCACGAAGCGCCGGCGTCCGGCTGGTATGGCATGTACGCGTAGGCCAACGCCCCTGATGATGTGCTGGTGACGTCGTGCCATGCGCACCAGTTGGTGGCAAAGCCACTCATCGAGTGACCGGTCGGCGTGAACACCATGTAGGTGGCGTTGGGGTGGTAACCGAAATGCTGTTGGAGCCGGATTGCTGCCGTCGTGATGTCGGACTGGGTCGGTGACGACGGCACCGCGGTTGTGTCGCCCCACGTTCCCGCCAGCTGCCCGGTTGGATTGCCCACATGGGCGCCCGCCGTCCCGCAGTTGACGGTCCCCAGGGCAACGCCCGAGCAGTATTGGGTGTTGATCCTGTCCCACGGGCTGCCGCCAACGTTGCTGAAGAAGTTCGTGATGTACGTCTGTGCCGTCGCGCTCGTGTAGCCGCCGGTGCTGAAGCCGGCGCTCCACTGCGGTCCCCACCAGCTGATGTAGACAGCCGGCACCGTCTCCACCGGTCCGCCGTGGTAGGTCAGGTTGCTGGTTCTCTTTACGCTCGTGCCGGCGCCGCCGTGGGCCCCGTGGAGAGTCGGCATGGCGTGGATCGCCGGCGACAGTCGCGCGGCGGTCAACTGTGTCGCACCCTGGTCAACGTTGTGGCCTGCCAGTGCCACCACAGCGGCAACGCTCGACGCGACAGTGAGCCTCGTCCCCAATCCCATCGGTATCCCTCAGTCCCGCGGCGCTTGATGATCGGCGGCGGAAGCATACTCGCTGCCAGTCCTTCTCTTGACAATTCTGTTGCGGTCGCATCTGCAGCTGACCGCCGGCGGGAGGCCGTGGATCCATCCGCGCCCCCAAGACGGTGGCCAACCGCCGCTCGATACACTCGCGGCCAGATGGGTGACCTGCGCTACGCCGATGCCGGGGTCGACATTGACACGGGCAATCGTGCCATCGAGCTCATCCGCCGGGCGGTGGCGAGCACCCACACCCCGGCGGTCCTCGGCGGCATCGGCGCCTTCAGCGGCCTTTTCGAGCTGGACACCACGCGCTGGCGCAGACCAGTGCTGGTGTCGAGCACCGACTCGGTCGGCACCAAGGTGAAGGTGGCCATCGCCACCAATCGCCACCGCGGTATCGGGGTCGACCTGGTCAACCACTGCGTCAACGACATCCTCTGCTGCGGTGCGCAGCCTCTCTTCTTCCTCGACTACTACGCGACCGGCAAGCTTCTCCCCGAGCACCTCGCCGAGGTGGTCGACGGCGTCGCCTTGGCCTGCCGCGACACGGGCTGCGCCCTGATCGGCGGCGAGACCGCCGAAATGCCGGGGGTGTACGCGCTGGGCGACTACGACATCGCAGGCTTCATCGTCGGCGCCGTCGAGCGCGATGAGATCGTCGACGGGTCGCGCGTCGAGGCAGGTGACGTGCTGCTCGCCATGCCCAGCAGCGGGCTGCACACCAACGGGTATTCCCTGGTGCGCCACATCGTGCTGCAGCGCGAGTGGGAATGGACCGACGCCCTCCCCGGCACCGACACGCCCCTCGCCGATCTCCTGCTCGAACCGCATCGCTGCTACCTGCACGCTGTCAACGAGCTGCGCCAATTCGTCGACGTGCACGCCATGGCGCACATCACGGGCGGTGGCCTCATCGAGAATGTCCCACGCGTGCTTCCCGCCGGGCTCAGCGCGGTCATCGATCGCTCCAGCTGGACGGTGCCGCCGCTGTTCACCGCCATCGAGCGCTGGGGCGGCGTCATGCCCGAGGAGATGTGGCGCACTCTCAACATGGGCGTTGGCATGGTGATCGTGGTGCCGCGAGCGCAGGCCGACGTGGCCGGCGCAGCGGCAGGAATCCCGGTCTGGCGTCTCGGCGAGGTCGTCGAGGCCGGCGGCGGTGAGCGCGTCACCCTGGCATGAGCGCCCGCACCCGCGTCGGAGTGCTCGTCTCAGGTGCAGGCAGCAATCTCACCGCGCTGCTGGACGCCTGCGACCCCCCGGGCATCCCCGCCGAGGTTGTTCTGGTGCTGAGCAACAGGCGCCACTGCGCGGCGCTGGAGATCGCGCGTACCCGCGGCGTTGAGACCAGGTCGCTACCCGTCGCTGACTTTGCCGGCGACGCCGCCGCGCGCGACCGCACGATGATCCATGCCCTGCGCGCCGCGGGCGTCGAGTTGGTCGTCTGCGCCGGCTACAACCGCCTGCTCAGCGACGAGGTGCTGGCCGCTTTCCCCGCCGCCATTGTCAACGTTCACCCCTCGCTGCTGCCTGCATTCGCGGGTGGAATGAACGCCGTCGAGGAGGCGCTCGCCGCCGGTGTCAAGGTGACCGGGTGCACGGTGCACCTTGTCGCGCCGGGCGCTGTCGACGGTGGCCCGATCGTGCTCCAAGCGCCCGTCGCCGTCGAGGAGGGCGATGATGCAGAGACGCTGCGCACGCGCATTCATCGTGAGGAATGGCGCCTTCTCCCCCACGCCGTCGAGCTCTGGGCGACCGGTCGGCTGGAGCGCGACGGGGCGCACGTGCGCATCCTCGCCGAGCCTCGGCTCCGCCAGGGCCTGAGCTGATGCGCGCGCTGCTCGGCGTCTCCGACCGCACCGGACTCGTCGAATTCGCGCGCGGCCTGCGCGAGAACGGCGCCGACCTGGTCGCCACCGACGGCACTCGCCGCGTTCTCGCCGACGCCGGCATCGAGGCCCTGGCGGTGAGCGACCTCACCGGCTCCCCCGAGATGCTCGGCGGCCGCGTCAAGACGCTTCATCCCGCCGTCCATGCCGGCATCCTCGCCCGCCGCGACATGTCTGACCACATGGCCCAGCTCGCCGACCAGGGTTTTGGGGCGATCGACATCGTCGCCGTCGGCCTCTACCCGTTCGTCGAGACCGTGGCGAGCGGCGCCGATCGCGCGTCCGCCATCGAGAAGATCGACATCGGCGGATCGACCCTGATCCGCGCCGCCGCCAAGAACAGCGCGGCGGTTGCGGTGCTGGTCGAGCCGGCGCAATACGCCGAGGTGGTCACGGAGCTCCATGAGACTGGCGGCATCTCGCAGCCCACCCGCGACCGGCTCGCCGCCCGCGCCTTCGCCCACACCGCCGCCTACGACACCGCCGTCGCCGCCTTCCTCGCCGCCGAGCTGGACGGTGACCAGCCGCAGCGCGTCGAGTACACCACCGGTGGCCGCCTGATCGCGCCGCTGCGCTACGGCGAGAACCCCCACCAGGGTGGCGCGCTCTACGCCATCCCCGGGCCGGCCGGCGGCCTTGCCCATGCGCGCCAGGTCCAGGGTCGCGCCCTGAGCTTCACCAACTGGCTCGACTGCGACGCCGCCCGCCGCCTGGTGTGCGATTTCGACGAGCCCGCGGCCGCCGTGATCAAGCACACCAACCCCTGCGGCTTCGCCGTCGCCGCCGAGGTCGCCGACGCCTACCGCCGCGCCTACGAGTGCGACCCGCAGGCGGCCTATGGCGGCATCGTTGCGCTCAATCGTCCGCTCGACGACGCCACTGCCGACCAGCTCGCGGCGACGTTCCTCGAGGCGATCGTCGTCCCCGCCATCAGCGAAGCCGCCGCCAAACGGCTCGCCGCCAAACAGCGCCTGCGCGTGCTGGTCGTCGAACGCCCCAGCTGCGCCGCGGAGCTGGACGTCCGCAGCGTGGACGGCGGCCTGCTGGTTCAGACCGCCGACAGGGTCAGCCCTGGCCGCGTGGGCATGACCGTGGTCAGCGGCGACACTCCCGACGAGGCCCGGTGGCGTGACCTGCTGTTGGCCTGGCGGGTCTGCGCGCGCGTGAAGTCCAACGCCATCGTCATCGTTCGCGACGGCATGGCCGTCGGTGTGGGCGCCGGCCAGATGTCGAGGGTCGAGGCTGCAGAGCTGGCCGTCCAGCGCGCCGGCGACCGTGCAGCCGGCGCCGTCGCAGCCTCCGATGCGTTCTTCCCGTTCCCCGACGGCGTGGAGGCGCTGGGCAGGGCGGGGATCACCGCGGTGATCCAGCCCGGGGGATCGAAGAAGGACCCCGAGGTCAGCGCCGCAGCCCAACGCCTCGGCGTGACCATGGTCCACACAGGCGAGCGCCACTTCCGCCATTGAGGCCCGGCTCCCGCGGGCCTGCGCGGTCCGTCACCTTGGGGAAAGGTGAGCGGGCGATGCTCCAACTGTATCCCTCCTGCGTATGAGGGGATGAAGGATGTCGCGAATCACGCGACCGAACACATGAGCAGGGACTTTCGAGATGACCGCCCAACTGGCGACACCAATGGATGGCGACCGGATCGCTCGCGCTGGGAGCGAGGTCTGGGAGAGACGGACCAACTCGATGCGGCGCCGGCTGCGCGGCTCCCAGGTCCGCAACCGGGTGAACGCGATCGACAGCCTCATCGCCATTCTCGAGGAGCGCCACCTTCGGGGCGAGCGCAGCTTCGACAGGGTCCTTCGCCAGCGCCTCTACCGCCTCGAGGACGAGGTCGGGCTGCCCCTGCCTCGCAAGGCAATTCGGGCCCGCAACACCGTCCGCCTCCACGCCGCTCTGCTCGACTGGCACGAGACCCTGCTCGACGAGATGGTGCCCGAGCGTCTCCGCTTCCCCGACGTCCACGACTCCGACTGGGGCACCTCCACCCCTCTCGGCTGGTAGCCTCCCTTCGCCCCGCCCCCGGGGGCACCACGGCGAAGGAGGACCCATGACCACCACCCCGCCGGAGATGCACCTCGAGTTGGTGCCGATCCCGGTCTCCGACGTCGAGCGAGCCAAAGCCTGGTACGTCGAGAAGGCCGGCTTCAAGCTGGAAGTCGACGTCACCCCAACCCCAACCATGCGCGTCATCCAGCTGACCCCGCCCGGCTCAGCCTGCTCGAATACGCCTGGTTCAGCGACCCCGACGGCAACCTCTGGGGCCTGCAGGAGTTCCCGCCCAGAAGTTAGCGATGAAAAAGGTCAGCGTAGAGGCCGCTCCACCTTGGCCTGATCCTCCACGCAATACCTGGTCGCCGGCTTGGCCTCGAGCCGCCCCTCAGCGATCGGCTTGGCGCACACCTCGCACTGCCCGTACTTCCCGGCCTCGAGCCGCGCCAGGGCCGCCTCGAGCTCGAGCAGTTCCGCCTCGACGCTCTGGAGCACCCCGAGGTCGAGCTCGCGCTCCAGCGTCTCGGTGGCCTGCTCGGCGGGGTGCTGGTCGACGCTCGAGAGCTCGCGCTCGGAGACATCGTTTGCAGAGGTGCTGAGCCGGCTGGCGGCGTTGCGGACCTCGGTGAGTCGATCGCGCTCTGCGATCAGACGCTCGCGGGCCTGCTCTGTGTTCATGGACGGATGCTCCTGGGATGAGTGGGCCGCGCTGGCGCCACATTGTCTTGCCTGAGACCCGCGCTGGCAACTACTCGCCCGGCACCAACCAGACCACGCCGAGAGGGGGCACGGTGAGGATGGCGGATTGGTCGAAGCCGTGCCAGCTCGTCGGCTCCGTGTCCACCTTACCCATGTTGCCCTGTCCGCTGCCTCCATAGTCCACCGCGTCGGTGTTGATCACCTCGCGCCAGGCCCCGTCGATGGGGAGGCCCACCCGGAAGCCGTGGTACACAGCGGGCGAGAAGTTGGCGACGCAGGCCAGGCCCGGTCGTCCCTGCCCATCCATGCGCACGAAGCTGAGCACGCTCTGGTCGACGTTGCCGGCGTCGATCCAGCGGAAGCCCTCGCTGCTGCCGTCGACCTGCCAGAGCGCGGCGGTCTCGGAATAGACCCGGCCGATGTCGGCGACCAGGCGCTGCATGGCCGCGTGCTCCGGCTGCTCGATGAGATGCCAATCCAGTGAGCGGTCGTGGTTCCATTCCGCCCACTGCGCGAACTCGCCACCCATGAAGAGCAGCTTCTTGCCCGGATGCGCGTACATCCAGCCGAACAGGGCGCGCAGGTTGGCGAACTTCTGCCAGCGGTCGCCCGGGGTCTTGCCGAGCAGCGACCGCTTGAGGTGCACGACCTCGTCGTGCGACAGCGGCAGGATGAAGTTCTCCGCCCATGCGTACCACACCCCAAAGGTCAGCTGCTGGTGGTGGTAGCGGCGGAACATGGCGTCTTTGCTGATGTATTCGAGGGTGTCGTGCATCCAGCCCATGTTCCATTTGAAGGTGAAGCCGAGGCCGCCGCTCGCCGTCGGCCGTGACACCGCCGGCCACGCTGTCGACTCCTCGGCTATGGTCATCACCCCGGGGAAGCGGCCGTGCATTTGGTCGTTGAACTCGCGGATGAATGCGATCGCCTCGAGGTTCTCGCGGCCGCCGTACTGGTTGGGCAGCCACTGGCCCGGCTTGCGCGAGTAGTCGAGGTAGAGCATCGAGGCGACGGCATCGACGCGCAGCCCGTCGACGTGAAACTCCTCGACCCAGTACAGCGCATTGGCGACGAGGAAGTTGCGCACCTCGTTGCGTCCGAAGTTGAACACCAGCGTGCCCCAGTCGGGCTGGGCGCCGCGGCGCGGGTCGGCGTGCTCGTACAGCGCGGTGCCGTCGAAACGGGCCAGCGCCCACTCGTCGCGCGGGAAGTGGGCGGGCACCCAGTCGACGATCACGCCGATGCCGTTCTGGTGGAGGTGATCGACGAACCAGCGCAGGTCATCGGGGGTGCCGTAGCGCGCCGTCGGCGCGTAGTAGCTGCTCACCTGGTATCCCCACGAGCCTCCGAAGGGATGCTCGGCGATGGGCAGCAACTCGACGTGGGTAAACGAGAACCGCTTGCAGTACTCGGCCAACTGCTGGGCGATCTCCCGGTAGCCGAGGACTCTGTCGCCGGCGCCGCGGCGCCACGAGCCGAGGTGAACCTCATAGATGTTGAGCGGCTCAGTGGTGCGGTCGCCCTGCGGGCGACGCGCCATCCACTCCGCGTCGGCCCACCCGAAAGCGGCGTCGGTGACCACGCTGGCGGTGCCTGGCGGTACCTCGGCGGCGCGAGCCAGTGGGTCGGCCTTGAGCACCGGCCTCCCGTCGGCGCCGATCACCCTGAACTTGTAGTGCTGGCCGGCGCCGACGTTGGGGATGAACAGCTCCCAGACCCCACTGGTGCCGAGCGTGCGCATCGGCTGGGTCCGGTCGTCCCAGCCATTGCTGTCGCCGACCAGTGCCACCCCCCGGGCGTTGGGCGCCCACACCGAGAACGCGGTGCCACGGACTCCCTGGTGATCGATGACCCGTGCCCCGAGCAACTCCCAGAGACGGCGATGGGTGCCCTCGCCGATGAGGTGGAGGTCGAGCTCGCCGAGGGTGGGCATGAACCGGTAGGGGTCGTCGACCTCCCAGTCGTGTTCGGGGGTGTGGATGCGCTGCCGGTACCCAGGGAGGTGGGCGGCCGGCACCTCGGCCTCGAACAGGCCGCCCGGGTGGACGCGTTGCATCGGGACCGTCCCGCCCGGGTACGCGACACTGATGGTGGTGGCCTCCGGGTTGAAGGCGCGGACCACGGTGACCTTGCCCATCGGGTGGACGCCGAGCAGCTGGTGGGGGTCGCGGTGGACCCCGGCGCGAAGCCGGCGGACCTCGTCGGCGGTGCCGGCCGGGAGCCGTTGGACTGTGCTCATGCGGTCGCCTCGAGCAGGAAGGAGAGCGGCAGCGACACCCAGTGGGGCCGGTGGGCCAGCTCGTACGACACCTCGTAGATCGCTTTCTGGATCTCGAAGGCGCGGCGCAGGGTCAGCGCCGCGCCGGCGTCGGGGATGAGCCGGGTTCCCACGGTGCGCTCGACGTACGCCGACCAGAATGCGTCGCGGTTGGCGGTCGCCCAGCTGCGTCCGTGGGCGGCGAGGTGGGGCCACCCCGGGTCGGACGGCGCCATCCGTTCGAGCAACGCGACGGTGGCCGCGTAGTCGAACGACCGCAGCATCCCGGCGACATCGCGCAGCGGCGAGTGGCGGCGGCGGCGGTGCTCGACCGCCCGGCGCGGCTCGCCCTCGAAGTCGAGCACCGTCCAGCCCGCGTCGGTGCGCAGCACCTGGCCGAGGTGGCAGTCGCCGTGGATGCGGATCGCCAGCCCCGGCCGGGCCACCGTCCGGATGGCATCGACGCGGGCCGCAAGGGCGATGCGGTGGGTCGCCAGCTCGGCCACCGCGTCGGTGCCGCCGGCGATGAGCGCATCGAGGTCGGTGAGCATCTCGTCGGCCCACTGGTTGAGCATTCCTCGGGTGATCGGCTCCGCCGCCAGGTCGAGGCCGGTCACCTGGGCCAGCGCCAGGTGCATCTGCGCGGTGATATCCCCGAGCCGCCCCGCCTCGGACGTGAAGCTGCCGCCCGCCTCCTCGACCGCCAGCACCCGCTCGGCCGCACCGCTGGGGTGCATCTCCTCGGCGTCGGCGTAGAGGTCGCGCAGCGAGGTCAGCGCCAGCGTCCACCCCTCGGTGCCGTTGTGGAGGTAGGGCTGGGCCAGGGCCAGCAGCGCCGGCCGCGGCTCCCCGTCGCGCTCGTAATCGAGCCACGCCTGCGCCGGGGCCACGTGGACGAAGCCCGCGTCGGCGAGGGCCTGGGTCATTTCCAGCTCAACTGAGGGCGCGAACACCAGCCGCCGCATCACCTTGAGCAGGTGCGTGCCCCCAACCACCAGAGACGTGTTCGACTGCTCGCGAACCAGCGGGCTGATCTCGGTTGCCGAGGGGTCGACCCCTCCCCCGCCGGGGACGAGCCGGCCGCTGCCCAGCTGCACCGCCTCGCCCCCGGCGATGATCCGCCACAGCGGTGCAGCGGTCCGCGAGTCGGCGAGCGCGTCGAAGACCAGCACGCCATCGTCATCGTGAACCACCGCCCCCGGGTCGCTGGGGCGCAGCCCGGCCGGCGACCCCACCGCGACGGGCACGTTGTAGCTCACCTCGCTGGCGTCGTCGAAACCGACGGCGACGATGCACACGGCCACCACGGGTTCGCCGTCGGCGATCGGCGCCAGCTCCTCACAGCGCACGTAGCTGATCCCCATGCCGCCGCCATACCAGCGCTGCCGGGGCAGCCACGACAGCAGCGCTGCCTCGAGCGTTTCGCGGACCCAGGAGAGGTCGACGGCAACGCTCATTCGCTGGTGTCCTCGATGGTGAACCAGAGGAAGCTGTGCGGTGCCAGGGTGAGCAGGTAGGAGAGCTCGCCGATCCGTGGGAAGTGGACGTGGCCGAGCATCTCGACAGGGGTGCAGCCTTCGAAACGACGCAGGTCCAGCTCCACCGGCTGGGCGAACCGCGACAGGTTGTTGACGCAAAGCACCACCTGCTCGTCGAGCGTGCGCAGGAAACCGAAGATCGATGGGTTGGCGGCGTCGAGCGCCTCGAACGTGCCCTCGCCGAACACCGCGAAGCGCTTGCGCACAGCGACGAAGCGGCGCATCCAATGCAGCAGTGACGACTCGTTGCGCATCTGCGCCTCGACATTGACCGCGGGGAATCCGTACACCGGGTCCATCAGCGGCGGCAGGTAGAGCTGGGCGAAGTCGCTGCGGCTGAAGCCGCCGTTGCGGTCGCCGTTCCACTGCATGGGGGTGCGCACGCCGTCACGATCGCCGAGGTAGATGTTGTCGCCCATGCCCACCTCGTCGCCGTAGTAGAGGATCGGCGAGCCGGGCAGCGAGAGCAGCAGGCCGCAGAACAGCTCCATCTGCCGCCGTCCATTGTTGAGCAGCGGCGCCAGGCGGCGGCGGATCCCGAGGTTGAGCTTCATGCGCGGGTCCGACGCGTACTCCCCCCACATGTAGTCGCGCTCATCGTCGGTGACCATCTCCAGGGTGAGCTCATCGTGGTTGCGCAGGAAGATGCCCCACTGCGCGGTCGAGGGGATGTGCGGGGTGCGTTCCAGGATCTCGGTGATCGGGTAGCGCTGTTCGCGGCGCAATGCCATGAACATGCGCGGCATCAACGGGAAGTGGAAGTTCATGTGGCACTCGGGCCGCTCCTCGGTGCCGAAGTAGTCAACCACGTCCTCGGGCCACTGGTTGGCCTCGGCAAGCAGCACCTTGTCGGTGTACTCGCGGTCGACCATCTCACGCAGGTCCGCGAGGAACTGGTGGGTCTCGGGCAGGTTCTCGCAGTTGGTGCCCTCGCGCGCGAAGAGGTACGGCACGGCGTCGAGTCGGAAACCGTCCATGCCCACGTCGAACCAGAAGCGGACGATGTTGAAGATCGCCTCGCGGACGCGGGGGTTGTCGTAGTTGAGATCGGGCTGGTGGCTGAAGAAGCGGTGGAAGTAGTACTGCCCGGCCTGGTCGTCCCACGTCCAGTTCGAGGTCTCACTGTCGACGAAGATGATCCGCGCTTCGTCGAAATGCTGCTTGGTGTCGGACCACATGTACCAGTCCCGGTAAGGGTCGTCTCGCGATGAGCGGGCCTGCTGGAACCACTCGTGCTGGTCGCTGGTGTGGTTGATGACCAGGTCCATGATCACCCGCATGCCACGCTCATGTGACTTGGCGACGAGCTCGCGCACGTCGTCCACGCTGCCGTAGTCGGGGAGCACACCGTAGTAGTCACTGATGTCGTAGCCGCCGTCGCGCAACGGGCTGTCATTGAATGGCAGCAGCCAGATGCAGTCGATGCCCAGCCACTCGAGGTAGTCGAGGCGGCTGATCAGCCCGGGGAAATCGCCGACACCGTCACCGTTGCTGTCGGCGAAGGCGCGCACCAGGAGCTCGTAGTACACCGCCCGCTTGAACCACCGCGGGTCGGACGGCGGCACCGCGTGCGCGGTCGAAGGTGCCGGCACAACCGGCGCGGGGATCGCGGCCGCCGCCATGATCCCGGCGGGGTCGGCGCGGCGGCTGCGGTCGATGGTGGCCAACCTCAGGACGCCCGCAGGTGGAGGATGTGGGCCGGCTGCACAGCCGGGTCCAATCGCACGTAGTTGGCGGCGCCGCGCCACCTGTAGGTCGCGCCGGTCAGCTCGTCGTGGGCCGCGAAGGGCGCGTCCGGCGGAATCCCCAGCGCGGTGAGGTCGAGCCAGGTGGTGGCCTCGTGTGCGTGGTGGGGGTCGAGGTTGACGATCACGAGCAGCACGTCGGCGCCATCGTCGCTGATCCGCGAGACGCAGAGCATGCTGTCGTTGTCGATGTGGTGGACGCGCAGGGTGCCGAGAAGCGCGATGGCCTCGCGGTGGCGGCGACGGATCTCGTTGATCACCCGCACCATCGGTGCCAGCGAGGCCGGGTCGGTCCAGTCACGCGCGCGCAGCTGGTACTTCTCAGAGTCGAGGTACTCCTCGCTGCCCTCGCGCACGGGGACGTTCTCGAACAGCTCGTATCCGCTGTACATGCCCCACGACGGCGCCGTCATCGCCGCCAGCACGAGACGCAGCCGAAATGCCGCGGGACCGCCGTGCTGCAGGGTGTGGTGGAGGATGTCCGGCGTGTTGACCCAGAAGTTGGGGCGGAGGCAGGCCACGCTGTCCGGCGCGCTCAGCTGGGTGAGGTAGCTGACCAGCTCCTCCTTGGTGTTGCGCCAGGTGAAGTAGGTGTAGGACTGGGTGAAACCGATTTTGGCCAGCCGCGTCATCACCGCCGGCCGTGTGAATGCCTCGGCCAGGAAGACGATGTCGGGGTGGCGGCGGTGCACGTGGGCGATCAGCCACTCCCAGAAAGCGATCGGCTTGGTGTGTGGATTGTCGACACGGAAGACGCGCACCCCGCGGTCGACCCAGAACATCAGGACGTCGCGCAGCGCGTCCCACAGGGCGGCGCTGTCGTCGGTGTCGAAGTCGATCGGGTAGATGTCCTGGTAGCGCTTGGGCGGGTTCTCCGCGTAGCGGATGGTCCCGTCGGGGCGATGTTTGAACCACTGCGGGTGCTCGGCCACCCAGGGGTGGTCGGGACTGGTCTGGAGCGCGTAGTCCAACGCCACCTCGAGGCCGGCGCGGCGGGCTGCGCGCATGAAGGTGTCGAAGTCCTCGAGCGTGCCCAGCTCGGGGTGGACGGCGGTGTGTCCGCCGGTTGCGGCGCCGATCGCCCACGGGCTCCCGGGGTCGTCGGGACCTGGGTCGAGGCTGTTGTTGGGGCCTTTGCGAAAGCTCTGGCCGATGGGGTGGATGGGCGGCAGGTAGACGACGTCGAAGCCCATCGCCGCGATCGCCGGCAGGCGCGCCGCTGCTGAGCTGAAGCTGCCGTGCTTGGCGACGCCCTCCGAGCGAGGGAAGAACTCATACCACGCCGAGAAGCCACCCAACTCGCGGTCCACCCAGAGTGGGAAGGGCCCGGCCACGGTGGCGGCCGAACGGTCGACGGTGCGGCGCATCAGCGCCAGAACGGCCGGGCGTCCAGCCGCGGACACCCGGGCCTCGGGCGGCCCCTTGGAGCGCAGCGTCGAGGCGAGAGCTTCGAGCGAGCGCCGATCGGCGCTGCCGACGCCCGTGCGCGCCGCCCGGCGCTCGGCCATTCGCGCCCCCTCCTCGAGCTCGCCGTCCACCTCCTGCCCGACCGCCAGCCGCACCTCGAGGTCGCGCAGCCAGGTGCCGTGGTCGTCGGGCACGGCGACGACCTCGAAGCTGTGCGGCCCGGGTTGCGGGGGGAGCAGGCTGGCCCGGTAGCGGTCGTCCGTGGCGAGCACCAGCGGCAGCTCGCGCCAGCCGGCCGTCTGCTTGCCGCGACCGGGCCGGGCCGCCGGACGCCCGTGGCGCACCCAGGCGAGCAGCAGGTCGGGTCCGTCGGCGATCACCACCGCGCTCACCTCGAGCGGCAGCCCCACCGTGGCCTTGGCGGGCAGGCGGCCGCACTCGACGGTGGGGCGCACGCCCTCGATCACCACGCGCCGAAGGTCAGGGGACATGTGGCGACCAGCCTAGCGGGGAGTCTGCCTCCACGACGATGATCGCTGGTCGAGCAGGCGAGATTTGTTCCCAAAGCCAGGGCCCATTCGTTTGGAAGGCGAATGATCAATGCAGTAGTCCACACCGGGGCGCAGCAGGAGGCTCGCTCGAACGCGACGCAGAAGCCGTTCGAGGCGCTCTACACCAGCCACGTCGCCAGCGTCCATCGCTTCTGCCTCTCGCAGGTGGGCGAGGCGGCCGCCGCCGAGGACCTGACCCACGACACCTTCATCCGCGCCCATGCCGCCTACCACCGGGTGCGCCCGGTCGACGGCACCGAGCGCACCTGGCTGATCTCGATCGCGCGCAACCTGAGCCTCGATCATCACCGCCGCCAGGGCCGCTGGCGCCGGCTGATCGACAAGCAGCGGCGCGTCGCCGCCGAGCAGCGCGACGTCGCGGATCTCGCCGAGGAGAGATCTCGGCTCCGCGACGTCGCGGCGGCGATGGCGGGGATGCGACATCGCGACCGTGAGCTGATCGGACTTCGCGTCGGCGCCGACCTCTCCTACCGCGAGGTGGGCGAGTTGCTGGGAATGTCCGAACCGGCGGCAAAGGTCGCCACCCACCGCGCCCTGGGCAAGCTGCGTGAGCGGCTCGCCGGGGTGTCCCGCCACGACCACAAGGAGATCGCGCAGTGAGCACAGACACCGACACGCTCGAGCAGGACCTGCGGGCCCTCTTCGCCGGGGTCGAGCCGCCGGCCACGCGGCCCGCCTTCGGGCTCATCCACGCCGAGCCGCGCCGCGTGCACAGCAACTCGTTACCATGGCTGCGCCGCCGCGCGCTTCGCAGAGCCGGAACGGTTGCGGCGATCGCGGCTGTGGTCGCCGTCGGTGCGGTGGCGCTGCGCAACCAGCCGGCTGCGCCAGGCTTCCCACCACGACTGACCTTGCTCCGGGTCTCGGTGCTACCCGCCGCCGGTCACCTCAACTGCACCATCGCGATCTCGGCGCTCAGCGACGTCAATGCAACCGGGTTCATCACCTTCGCCGGCGGCCGCGCCTCCTTCGCGCCGGTCACGACCAACGGCAACACCTACGTGCCGGGTCTGCGCCGTTGGGTGCAGACAACGCCCCAAATGGTCGCGCCCGGGGGCAACTCCTACGTCACCGGCAGCTGGGACCTGACCCACAGCAGAGTGCAGGTGGTCGACGCCACGGGCACGCACACCGTCCTCTCGGTTGACCGCGGATTCCTGTCGCCCCTCGGATTTTCGCCGCAGGGCATCGTCCTTCTCGACACCGGCCGGAGCGAGCCCAACCAGAGCATGGCGATCTCGCTGCTCGACGCCGGGACAGGCGCCGTTCGGGCCATGCCGTTGCCCGACTACCCGCAGCTCGATTCCCCGATGGGCAGTGGCAGCGGGTCCTCAGTCGGGTACCAGGCCGGCACCAGTTCGATCTACCTGCAGAACTACGACACCACGACCCACATCAGCGAGGTCAGCCGCTACGACCTGACCAACGGCAGAACCACGAACTGGTTCGACGGCCGCAGCGACGGGCTCGGCGCCGCGCAACCGGTCGCCGAGACGGCCACCGGCGAGCCCATCATCCAGCTGGCCGGCAGCGACATCCAGCACATCGCACCCACCCAGCGCGCCGGGATCCACCAGACCACACTTCTGATGACCTCGCCACACCACGGCGCACTCCTCAACGCGGGACGCGTCGGCGACCCCGGAGTTGCGGACAACCTCTCGCCGCTCTCGGCGATCGACGGCCAGGACGTCTGGCTGGCGGGCGACAACGGCACCCTCTGGCGGTACCAGCCCGGCCAGGGTCTGCAGGCGATGGCGTCGATCCGCACCAGCACCGACGGGGCGCCGGGAGTGAGCATCTCGGGGGCGTGCGTCTGACGGCGCGGCCGTAGGGCGGCGGGTCATCGCCCTCCCCAATTCCCAACCGCGGCGCCGTGCCGGCGTGACATCGATCCAGCGCAGGGTATGGTGACGACATGACGCGCTACCGCTGGGCATTGACCGCCGTGGCCGGGGTGGCGGCGTTCGCGGTGCTGCTGACCTGGGTAGTGACGTCGTCGCCCGGCTCGGCTGTCGGCATGGGCACGGGCGCGCTGATCCCCGCCGACGCGAGGACGGCGGCCGCCGATTTCACCGGGCTCGACGGCTGGATCAACAGCTCCCCGCTGACCGTGGGCGGCCTTCGCGGCAAGGTGGTGCTGGTCGACTTCTGGACGTTCTCCTGCGTCAACTGCGTGCGCACCATCCCGCACCTGCAGCATCTCGAGCAGTCGTATGGCGACCGCGGGTTGGTGATCGTCGGCGTGCACTCGCCCGAGTTCGACTTCGAGAAGGTGCGCGCCAACGTGGAGTCGGCAGTGCACCGTTTGGGGGTCAGCTGGCCGGTGGCGCTTGACCCCGAGATGAACACTTGGAATGCCTTCGGCAACCGGTACTGGCCGGCCGAGTACCTGATCGACCAAAGCGGCAGGGTGGCCTACATCCACGACGGAGAGGGCGACTACGACGTCACCGAGTCGGCGATCGCCTCCCTCCTCCGTGTGGCCACGGCGGCACCGGGGCCATCCGCATCCGCCCCCAGCAGCGAGACGCCGGAACTGTACGCCGGCAGCGAACGCGGCCACCTCGCCGACGGCGCCATGTACGGACCCCAGGGGCAGGCGGTCAGCTACCCGGACTCCGGGGCACCGCACGACAATGACCTCATCCAGGTCACCGGCACCTGGGCCGACCGGGGCCAGTACCTGCTGGCGTCCGGGCCCGGGCACGTGCGTCTCAGCTTCTCTGCGCACGACGTCTACCTGGTGGCCGGGCCGCAGTCCTCGGCCGTCCACATAACCATGGCGCTCGACGGCCGGGCGGTGCCGGCGGCCGAGCTCGGCCCGGACGCACCCGGAAATGGCGTCGACGTCACCAGCCGCCAGCTCTACCACCTGCTCACCGCGCTGGACGGTGGCCGTCACCTCATCGAGCTGACCGTGCCCGCGGGTTTCCAGCTCTACACCTTCACCTTCGGCTGATGTGCTGAGCCTGGCCTCGTTGGTTGCGACCTTCGTCGCGGGACTGGCGTCGTTCCTGGCGCCGTGCTCGGTGCCGCTACTGCCCGCCTACCTGTCCGCGGTCAGCGGCGCCTCCGCCGCCGACCTGGCCACCGGCGGCAGGCGCAGCGATTTCCGCGGCCGGCTGGTGGCTGGGTCGATCCTCTACGTCGCCGGATTCACCACCGTGTTCGTGCTGCTCGGGGTCGGCGCCGCGGGGATCGGCCACTCCATCCGCTCGGTGGAGCGCCTCGTCGAGGTCGTCGGTGGCGTGCTGCTGGTGTTCTTCGGCCTGATCGTCGCCGGGGTGTTGCGCCTGCGGTTCATGGAGCGGGTGCGAGCGCTGTCGCTCCCGGAGCGCCTGCGCGGCCGGGGCGTCGCCGGCGCCTACCTGGTGGGCGTGGTGTTCGGGGTGGGCTGGACGCCGTGCGTCGGCCCGTACCTGGGCACCGCCCTGGTCCTCGCCGCCACCAGCGCCCACGTCGTCAGCGGCGCGGTGCTGCTCGCCAGCTACGCCATCGGCCTGGGCCTGCCGTTCGTGCTGATCGCGCTGGTCTGGGCGTCACTGCCCAACCTCCCTCGCCGGCTGCGCGGAATCTCGGGCCCGCTCACCAGGATCGGCGGCGTCCTCACCGTGGCGCTGGGCATCCTGCTGCTCAGTGGCTGGTACACCCACCTCACCTCATACCTGGCGCAGATCTCGACGCCCAGCTAGCGCCCGCCCCGGGAGCCCGCCTCACGGAGCACGTACTCCTTGAACCCCGGGACCGAGAACTCGAGCTGGCCGGGCTCAGGAGGATGCACCACGCCCTTGCGGATCAGCCGATCCCGGGTGGTGCTGAGCTCGGCGAGCGACTTGCCCAAGCGGCGGGCCACGTCGGCGGTGGCGGTGCGATCGCCCTGCCCCATCAGGTCCGCCATCGCCCAGAGGTACTGGCGCTCCGCCGTCGAGGCCCGTCCGAAACGGGTCGCGTAGATGCCGTGGTCGAGGCGGCGCAGGGCCGGCGCGAGGCTGGCGTCGACATCCTCGGTGCTGATAGCGGTGAGGCGGGCATCCCGCCGTTCGGCGGCGTCCCACGATTCGCTGGCGTAGAGCTGCAGGAAGAACGGGTAGCCGCGGGCCATCTCGACGACGCGGTCCAGCGCTTCGGGCTCCCAGCCGACGCCGGCGGCGGCGGCTGGTTCCTCGACGGCGCGCCGCGCTTCGCGCGCGGAGAGATCGTCGAGCGCCTCGTAGCGGAAGCGCTCGGCGTAGGTGTTGGCCTTGGCCAACTCCACACCGGTCATGGGCAGGCCGGCACCGAGCAGGAGGACTCGCGCGTCGGCGCTGTCGCCGCCCTCGAGCGCCTGGAGCAGGGTGGTGGCGTCTTTGCGCCGGAAGGTCTGGAGCTCGTCGACACACAGCGCCACGCCGACCCCGTCCTCGGCGGCGGCGGCACCGAGCTGCTGGAACAGGCGCAGGGCCTCGAAATACGGGTCGGTGGTGCCCGCGTGCGGGCTGATCGAGATGCTCACCGTCCCGTCGGCCGCGCCGCTCAGGCTGGCGCTGCCGATCGAGGCTCGCAGGCGGCGCAGCGCGCCGGAGAGCTTGGCCCGCTTGGGCAGCAGGGTGGCGCCCCCGGCCACGATCGCAGCGATGGCCACGCCGGCGTCGACGTCGCGACGGACCTCGTAGTAGCCGCACAGCCAGCGCCGCGCCCGTAGCCGGCGCATCCCCTCCTTGACCAGCACCGTCTTGCCGACGCCGCGAAGCCCGGTGAGGATGACGTGCTGGGGCGCGCGTCCGCCCTCGACGAGCCGCGCTGTCTGCTCGATCACCGCCAGCTGCAGGTCGCGGCCGACCAGCACCGGCGGCTGGGTGCCGACCCCGGGGGTGTAGGGGTTGAGCTGTCCAGTCGGAGTTGCAGACATTGCTATACTATAGCAGTATCTGCGGCAAGGCGGTCACTCACGACCGCGCTGCCGCTGGTGGGAAGATTGCCGGCATGACCGAGTTGGATCCTTTCGGCGCCCGGGCCCCCCTGGCCGGCGGCGTCGACTACTTCCGGCTGCACCGCCTCGCCGAGTCCGGGGTGGGCGACCCCTCGCGCCTCCCCGTCACCGTCAAGGTGCTGCTCGAGAACGCGTTGCGCCACGCCGGGGCCGGCTTCGCCAACGAGGACGACGTCGCCGTCCTGGCCGCCTGGGACGGCAAGCCGCCGGCCCGCGACCGCGAGCGCGCCTTCGTGCCGTCGCGAGTGCTCCTCCAGGACTTCACCGGCGTCCCGGCTGTGGTGGACCTCGCCGCCATGCGCTCGGCGATGGAGCGAGTCCACGGCGATCCCGCCAGGATCGACCCGCTGGTTCCCGTCGACCTCGTCGTCGACCACTCCGTACAGGTCGACGCCTTCGGCGATGAGGGTGCCTACGCGCGCAACATCGAGCGCGAATACGAGCGCAACCGCGAGCGCTACACGCTGCTGCGCTGGGCGCAGCAGGCCTTCAACGGGTTCCGGGTGGTGCCGCCCGGTATGGGCATCGTCCACCAGGTCAACCTCGAATACCTCGCTCGCATCGTCCAGGTTCGTGACATCGATGGCAGAAAGGTGGCGCTCCCGGACACGCTGGTGGGAACCGACTCGCACACCACCATGGTCAACGGCATCGGTGTGCTCGGTTGGGGGGTCGGTGGCATCGAGGCCGAGGCCTGCATGTTGGGCCAGCCGCTGTTCCTGCTCAGCCCGGTGGTTGTCGGAGTCCGCTTCTCCAACGCGCTGCCTGCGGGTACCACGGCGACGGACCTGGTCCTGACCCTCACCGAGATGCTGCGCAAGCACGGCGTGGTCAACAAGTTCGTCGAGTTCTGCGGCGCCGGGCTCACCTCGATGAGCGCCGCCGACCGCGCCACCCTCTCCAACATGGCCCCCGAGTACGGAGCCACCGCGGCGCTGTTCCCCGTCGATGCGCGCACCCTCGAGTACCTCCGCCAAACCGGGCGCGAGGAAGAGCACGTGGCGCTCGTCGAGCGCTACTGCCGCGAGCAGGGCATCTTCCGAACCGATGAGAGCGAGCCCCCGCTGTTCAGCGAGATGCTCGACCTCGACCTGGCGTCGGTGGTGCCGTCGGTGGCCGGCCCGCGCCGCCCCCAGGACCGCGTCCCCCTTGGTGGCGTGTGGGAGTCGTTCACCGCCGTGTACGGCGCCGAGGGTCGGGGCAGCGGCAACGACGGCGCCCGCAAGGATGTTGAGCGGCTGGTCAACGAGGGCGGCAGTCCCGCGGGGGTGGTCGGCAACTCCACCGTCGAACCACTTGCGGATGGCCACGGCCAGCCCGCGGCGGAGCTGGGCACCGGCTCGGTGGTCATCGCCGCGATCACCTCATGCACCAACACCTCGAATCCCTCGGTGATGCTCGCCGCCGGTCTGCTCGCTCAGCACGCCGTCGAGCGCGGTCTGAGCGTGCCCCACCACGTCAAGACATCACTGGCGCCGGGCTCGAGGGTGGTCACCGACTACCTGCGAAAGGCGGGGGTGCAGGCCGCGCTCGACACGCTCCACTTCAACACCGTCGGCTACGGGTGCACCACCTGCATCGGCAACAGCGGCCCACTCCCCGTGGACGTCTCCAAGCGCATCGACGACGAGGATCTTGCCGTCGCCGCAGTGCTCAGCGGCAACCGCAACTTCGAGGGCCGCATCCACCCCCAGGTCAAGGCGGCCTACCTGGCGTCGCCGCCGCTGGTGGTCGCATTCGCGCTGGCGGGCACAGTCAACGTCGACCTCACCAGCCAGCCACTCGGCCGGGGGGCAGACGGGCGCGACGTGTTCCTCGCCGACATCTGGCCGTCCCCCGAAGAGGTCGCCGAGGCCACCAGGACCGCGCTGCGCAGCGAGATGTTCGACGAGGAGTACGCGCGCATCTTCGACGGCGACGAGCACTGGCGCGAGCTGCCCTCGCCGGAGGGGGCGATGTTCCAGTGGGACCCGGAGTCGACGTACGTGCGCGAGCCGAGCTTCTTCGCCGACGCCGGCAGCGACCCTCGGCCGCCCGATGCGATCGCCGGCGCGCGCGTGCTGGCGCTGCTCGGTGACTCGATCACCACCGACCACATCTCCCCGGCGGGCAACATCTCCCCGCAGTCCCCGGCGGCGCAGTACCTGCGCCAGCACGGCGTCGAGCTGCGCAACTTCAACACCTACGGCGCCCGCCGCGGCAACCACGAGGTAATGGTCCGGGGCACCTTCGCCAACATCCGGCTGCGCAACCAGCTCGCGGATCGTGAGGGTGGCTGGACCACCCATCTCGACAGTGGCGAGGTGGTCGCGATCTACGACGCGGCGATGCGCTACGCCGCCGACGGTGTGTCGTTGATCGTCATCGCCGGCAGGGAGTACGGCTCGGGCTCGTCCCGCGACTGGGCCGCCAAGGGTCCCAAGCTGCTCGGCGTGCGGGCGGTGATCGCTCAGTCGTTCGAGCGCATCCATCGCAGCAACCTGGTGGGCATGGGCATCCTTCCCCTCCAGTTCCGCGAGGGCGAGAGCGCGGAGTCGCTGGGCCTGAGCGGCCGTGAGCGCTACACCATCGAGGGCGTTGCGGACGCCGGACCGGGCCGTACCATCGGCGTGGTCGCGGCGGCCGATGGAGGGGAGACGAGGTTCGACACGCTGTGCCGGCTCGACAGTGCGACCGACGTCGACTACTTCCGGGCCGGGGGGATCCTGACCCACGTGCTTGGGCAGTTGATACCCGCCTGACCGTCCGCAGAGGTTTACAACCGTTTACCGTTCTATGCCGGACGTGATGGACACGGAAGCCCCTGTCCGCCATGCTCTCGGGTAGCGCTCCATTCGCGCCAAACCACAACGACATGACATTGCAGGCTCTCGCCGCCCGGCGCCGCCACCCCGCGGTGGTGGCGCAGAGCCGGCGGCGCTGAACAGGAGGGCGGACCCCGCCCGGGAGGGGCTAGGCTGTGGCCCGGCGACAGGGTGCTGTCGCCGGCCACGGTCACCCTGATCTCGTCCCTCCCACGCCCCCTCCGAGGAAAGGCGATGAAGCCCGCCCCCCGCCGCTGGCAGGCCAGCGACGCACCGCCGCTCGCCGGCCATCCGCCCCTGCTCGGCCGTGTGCTGGCCGCCCGCGGCCACGACGCCGCCAGCGCCGCCGCCTTCCTCGACCCCGGCGCGGCCTTCCACGACCCCGGCGGTTTGCGCGGCATGGAGGCCGCGGTTCACGTGGTCGGCGAGGCCATCCGCATCGGTGAGCGCATCGCCGTGTACGGCGACTACGACGCCGACGGTGTCACCGCCTGCGCGCTGCTGAGCCGCTCGCTGAGGGCGGCCGGCGTCGACACGGTTCCCTACATCCCCAACCGGATGAACGAGGGCTACGGGCTCCACGGCGCCGCGCTGCACGAGCTCCACGGCCAGGGCGTCGGCTGCGTGATCACCGTCGACTGCGGCACCAGCAGCATCGACGTTGCCGCCGCCCGGCCGGCGGGGATGCGCCTGGTGGTCACCGACCATCACCTGCCCCTGGCTCCGCACGGCGCCGTGCCCGCGCTGGCGGCGGTCGATGCCTTGATCAACCCCAAGCAGCCGGGTTGCGAGTACGCGTTCGACGGGCTCGCCGGCGCCGGGGTGGCCTGGAAGCTGCTCTGCGCCCTCGAGGCCGCCGGGCTGGTCCCCGCCGGCAGCGGCGAGGGGGCGCTCGGCCTGGCGGCGCTCGGCACGGTCGCCGACATGATGCCGCTGCGGGGGGAGAACCGGCTGATCGTTCAGCGTGGCCTGCCACGGTTGCGTGATCTCCCCGGCATCCGCGCCCTCTGCCAGGCCGCCGGCCTCGGCCCCGCGCTGCGGGCATCCGACGTCGGCTTCGGCATCGGTCCGCGCATCAACGCCGCCGGCCGCATGGAGGACGCACGGCTGGCGCTCGATCTCTGCTTGTGCGACGACGAGGAGCAGGCCTCAGGTCTCGCCGCCCGGCTCGACGCACAGAACCGGACCCGCCAGCAGGCGGTGGCCATCGCGATGACCGAGGCCGAGCGGATGGTGGAGGAGGTGCCCGACGACGCCCCGGCGATCGTGCTGGGCAGCCCCGACTGGCCGATGGGCATCGTCGGCCTGGTCGCCGGCCGGCTGAGCGAGCGCTACGCCCGGCCCAGCTTCATCGTCTGCCTCGACCCCGCCGAAGCCAAGGGGTCCGCCCGGTCCGTCGGCCCAGTCCACATCGTGGAAGCGCTCGACGGCGCTGCCTCCACACTGATCCGCTACGGCGGCCATCGCGTCGCGGCCGGGTTCAGCCTCGACGCCGCCCGCTTCGCCGACTTCGCGGCCGCAGTATCCGCCGCGGTGGCCGCGCAGCTTGGCGACGCTCCGCGGCAACGAGTTGTGGCCATCGATGGCGAGATCACGAGCGCCGACTGCATCCCCGCCACCTGCGACATGCTCGACGGGCTGGAGCCGTGCGGGATGGGCAACGCCGCGCCCGTTTTTGCGCTGCGCGACTGCACCGTTCTGTCGACCACCGCCTTCGGTGGCGACGCCCAGCACGTCCGGGTGGCGCTTGGCGACGACGGCGGGCTGGTCGAGGCCATCGCCTTTTTCAAGCCGCAGCTCTCGGCGCACCTCCCGCGCGGGCGCAGGGTCGACGCCTGTGTTGCGCTGGAGCGCGATGAATGGCAGGGCCAGGTGCGTGTCCGCGCGCGGTTGCGCGACATCCGGCCGGCCCGTCCCACCTCCATCCTCGAGGTGTCGGGAACGCCGACCGCCCGCACCGCATCGGCGTCCGCCTCAACGTAGCCCCGTCTACACTGCCGCGCGATGGCCTCGCTCGCCGCCACGGCCGCCGTCCTCCGGGACCGTGCGACGCGGGCTCGCACGGCGATGGCTGCCTCCCCGGCGTTGCGCGCGGCGCTGACACCCTTCGTGGCCGCCAAGCTGGTCACGTTCCTGGTCACAGGGCTGGTGGTGTGGAGCACCAGCAGCGTCCCCGGCCACCCCTCCTACCATGACTTCGTCGCTCCCTTCGGCTACTGGGACGGCGCCAACTACACCGACATCGCCGTCCATGGCTACCCGGCCGGCCCACTCGACCTCGTCCCCGGACACGTGGGACACCTGTGGGGTTTCTTCCCGGGGCTTCCCATCCTGCTCAGGGCCGGGATGTTCATCTTCCGCGACCCGGTCACAACGGGCGTGCTGATCAACGTCGCCGGCGAATTCCTGGCCCTTTATTACCTCGCCCGCCTGGTCTTGTTGGAGCGCAACGGCGAAGAAGATTCGGCGCGCTTTGCCTGCTGGGCGCTGGCCTTCTATCCCGACGCAGTGTTCCTGAGCACCGTCTACACCGACGCCCTCTTCCTCGCCGCTGCCTTCGCCACGCTCTACTACCTGCGTGAGGGCGATCACACGCGGGCATGCGTCGCCACCGCCGTGGCTGTTGCCATGCGAGTCACCGGCGTGGTGCTGGTCGGTGTCCTGGTCGCCGACCACCTCTGGCGGCGTCGGGGCAGGCCGGGATGGGGCGTGTTTGACATCGCGCTTGCGGCGGGGCCGGCGCTGGCGTTCTTCCTCTACGCAAGGCACCAGACCGGCGACTTCTTCGCGTACTCGACCGTCCAGGGGTCGGCGTCGTACGGTGGGCGCCACCTGGCCGCGCCCTCGGCAGGCTTCGTGTACACGTTGCAGACCGGCCTCAGCAACAGTGCATCGAGCTACAACTTCCTTTTCCTGTCGGACGTCGTCTGGGGCGTGGCCGGCCTGGTCGCGCTCGTGTACTTCGCGCTCAACTGGCGCCGCTTTGCGCCCGCGCTGACGCTCTTCTCGGCGGGCGCGTGGCTGCTGGTCACCTCTCTCACCTACTGGCAGGGGCTGATGCGGTACGAGATCGCCTTCGTCCCCATCTACCTGGCGGCGGCGGACCTGCGGCGCCGCCGGCCTGACGCTGCCAGGATCGTCCTCGCCGTCTCGGCCGCGTGGATGGTGTTCCAGACCTACACGTTCGCCACCGGTCGTTTCATCGTCTGAGGCGCGCCGCGTCGTCTTTACACCCGCGCACACCGGTGGTAGCGTCCGCCCACTGGCCGGCCGGCGACAACGCCGGGGCGGGCGCTTTGCCTCCACGTCACCTCCATGCGTTCGCAGTGTCCGGGTGCGCAGGGAGTCACTGATGCCGGAGAGGACCTCGATCCCCCGCCTCGTGGTCGCGGGCGTCGGGTCGGGCGCGGGCAAGACGACCGTGGCGCTCGGCCTGGTGATGGCGCTGAAGCGTCGCGGTCGTGCCGTCCAGACGTTCAAGGTCGGCCCCGACTTCGTCGACTGCGCCTACCTCGCCCACGCCAGCCGGCGACCCTGCCGCAACCTCGACTCGTGGATGCTCGGCAGCGACGGGGTGGTTCGCTCGTTCGCCCACGGTGTGCGTGACGCCGACGTTGCGGTGGTCGAGGGTACGGCGGGGATCTTCGACGGCCACGGTGGCCCTCCCGGCGGCGACACCTCGGCGCCCGGCAGCTTCCCGGGCAGCACCGCCGAGCTGGCCCGGCTCATCGGTGCGCCCGTGGTGTTGGTCGTCGACATCGGCGACAGCGCCGAGACCTCGGCGGCGCTGGCCCTCGGCGTCAAGCAGCTCGACCCCGGCATCGACCTGATCGGGGTCATCCTCAACAACGTCCCCAGCGACTACCGCCGCCGCGCCGCCGAGGACGCGATCTGGAACTGGGCCAAGCTGCCCGTGCTCGGCGCGCTGCCGCGGCTGCCACGGGTGCAGATCCCCGAGGTGCGCACCGGGTTGCTACCGCTGAGCGAGAACCCGCACGTCGACCCGGCGCTGGACGAGCTGGCGAGCGCGGTTGAGCGCCACTGCGACATCGCGCTCATCGAGCGCCTGATGGGCCGCGCCTCCGCCCTGCCCGCAGTCAATGGACATCTCGTCGCCGCGAGCGCCGCGCCGGTGCGCGTCGGCGTCGCGTTCGACGACGCATTCTGCTTCTACTACGCGGAGAACCTCGAGCTGCTCGAGGAGGCCGGCGGACAGGTGATCACCTTCTCGCCGCTCGAGGACAGCGTCCTGCCCCGCGAGATCGACGCCATCTACCTCGGTGGCGGCCTCTCCGAGATGTTCGTGCCACGATTGGCGGCAAATCACTCGTTCATCGAGTCGCTGCGCCGGGCCCACAAACGCGGTGTGCCCATCTATGCGGAGAGCGGAGGGCTGCACCTTTGCGCGCGCAGCCTCCACACCAGCGACGGCAACGTACACGACATGGCGGCGCTCATTCCCGTCGACATCGCGCTGGAGGCGGGGTCGTGCCACACCGGCTATCGCGACCTGAAGATCGCCTCGGCCAGCCTCCTCGGCGAGGCGGGCACGTCTGTGCGCGGCCACGAGTTCCACTTCAGCCGCCTTCTCTCCGGCACCCGCGCTGTGCAGCCCGCCTACTCGATGCACGACGCCGACGGCGAGCCCCTGGGATCCGAGGGCTGGGCGACACCGACCCTGCTCGCGTCGTTCGTCCACCTCCATTTCGGCCAGGATCCCGGGCTTGCGGCACGGTTCGTCGACGCGGCCCGCGACGGCGCCCGCCGACGCCACGTCCAGGCCGCCGGCGCATAGCCCAGCGCGGTCGGTGCCGCGGCGCGGTGTAAGGTGAAAGTGATGCCTGCGAACCGCCCCGCCACGATCGGCGAGCTGCGCCGCACCGAGTACCGCGTGCTCCCGGTGCGCGCCGAGATGCGCCGCAACCTGATGCGTCGCCTCGCCGGCGGCGACAACCTCTTCGACGGCATCCTCGGTTACGAGGACTCAGTGGTGCCGCAGCTCGAGAACGCGATTCTCGCTGGCCAGGACCTGATCCTGCTCGGCGAGCGCGGCCAGGCCAAGTCACGTCTGCTGCGCGGGCTCACCGACCTCCTCGACGACGCCATCCCCGCCATCGCCGGCTGCGAGATCAACGACGACCCCTACGCGCCCATCTGCCGCAGCTGCCGCGACCGGGTTGCCGCCAGCGGCGACGACACCCCGGTCACGTGGTTGACGCCCGCCCAGCGCTACAGCGAGAAGCTGGCCACCCCGGACACCTCGATCGCCGACCTGATCGGCGAGGTCGACCCCATCCGTGTGGCCGAGGGCCGCTACCTCAGCGACGAGCTGACAATCCACTACGGGCTGATCCCGCGCACCCACCGCGGCATCTTTGCCATCAACGAGCTGCCCGACCTGGCCGAGCGCATCCAGGTGGGTCTGCTCAACATCATCGAGGAGCGCGACATCCAGATCCGCGGCTACCGGCTGCGCCTGCCGCTCGACGTGTTCGTCGTGGCCACCGCCAACCCCGAGGACTACACCAACCGCGGCCGGATCATCACCCCGCTCAAAGATCGCTTCGGAGCCCAGATCCGCACCCACTACCCGCGCAGTGTCGAGCACGAGATTGCCATCGTCGACCAGGAGGCGACCACCTTCGACGACATCCCGGTGCCGGTGCACGTCCCCCACTACATGAAGGAGATCGTCGCCGAGTTCACCCAGCTCGCCCGGCGCCATCCGCAGGTCAACCAGCGCAGCGGCGTGTCGGTGCGGATGAGCATCGCCAACCAGGAGAACCTCGCCAGCAACGCGTTGCGCCGCGCCCTGCGCACCGGGGAGAAGGAGGCGGTGGCACGGATCAGCGACCTGCCCGCACTGACCGCGTCCAGCGCCGGCAAGGTCGAGCTCGAGACCCTCGACGACGGCGACGACAGCCGCGTTCTCGACAAGATGCTGCACGCAGCCTGCAACAACGTCTTCCGCCGTCATTTCACCGCCGCCGAGTTCACCGAACTGCTGCAGAGGTTCGACCACGGCGGCTTCACCGTCGAGGTGGGCGATGGGCTCTCCGCCACCACCTACGCCGCCGCGCTGAGCGAGCTTCCCGGCATCGACGCGGCCACGGAGAAGCTCGGGGAGTCGTCGAGCGCGGCGTCGCGAGCTGCTGTCCTCGAGTTCCTACTCGAGGGCCTGCATCGCGGCAAGCGGCTCAACAAGACGGAGATGGACGGCACCGCCGTGTACGGCGGGTGAGCACCCACCGCTTCAGCGCCTGGGATGGCACCCAGGATCCACTCGGCCCTGACGTCGACGAGATCTTCAACCGCCTCAGCGAGGACGTCTTTCACGGCTGGGATTTCGAGACCGCGTTGCGCCGGATGCTCAGCCAGGGCTGGCGGGACCGCTCGGGACGGCGGTTGATGGGGCTCGAGGAGATGACCGAACGGCTGCAGCGCCGGCGCCGCAAGCAGCTCGAGAAATACAGCCTCGACGGTGTCTTCGACGACATCACCGAGAAGCTCGACAACGTTGTGCGCATGGAGCGCCAGGGCATCGATGAGCGCACCGCGCTGGTCGAGGAGGAGTCGGCGCGGCGCATCCTCGAGCGCGTCGCCGCCAAGCGCCGCGAACAGCTCGCCAGTCTGCCCGCCGACCCCGGCGGTGCGATCCGTGAGCTGCAAGGCTACGAGTTCATGGACGAGCGCGCCGAGGAGGCGTTCCAGCGCCTGCTCGAGGAGATCAAGAAAGGTGTTGTCGACACCTATTTCAAAGAGATGACCCAGCAGATGCAGGCGATGTCCGGCGAGGACGTCGCCGAGCTGCGCGCCATGGCGCGCGACCTCAACCGCCTGGTCCGCGAGAAGCTCGAAGGCGTGCCCGACGCGCAGCGCCAACGCAGCTACCAGGGCTTCCTCGAGAAGTGGGGCCGTCTCTTTCCCGGCGCACCCGCCAAGGTCGACGACTTCCTCGACGAGGTCACCAAGCAGATGGCACGCATGGCCTCGCTGATGCGCTCGCTGTCGCCGGAGATGCGCCGCCAGTTGGGCGACCTCGTCGACGCCGTCTTCGGCGACCCCGAGATGCAGGCGGAGCTCGCCGAGGTGGGCGCCGGGCTGGAGATGCTCTCACCGCGCGGCGGGCTGGGGTCGCGCTACTCGTTCCTCGGCGGCGAGCAGCTGCCGCTTGACGAGGCGATGCAGCTGATGGGCAGGCTGCAGGCGATGGAGGAGCTGGAGCGCAGCCTCCGCGAGGTCTACCGCGGCGGCCAGGTGCCCCCGGACACCCGCCGCCAGCTCCGCGAGCAGCTCGGCGACGATGCTGCCAACAGCCTTGACCAGCTGTCGCAGATGGCCCACGAGCTCGAGGCGCGCGGCCTCGTCCAGCGTGACGCCGACGGGTTGCGGCTGACCGCCCGGGGCATCCGCCGGATCGGCCAGAAGGCTCTCGGCGATCTCTTCGCGCAGCTGCGCAAGGACCGCTTTGGTGAGCACACCATCGCCCGCCGCGGTCAGCTCGGCGAGCGCGCCGACGACAGCAAGACGTACGAGTTCGGTGATTCTTTCGACCTCGACGTCGAGCGTACCGTGATGAACGCCGTCCAGCGGCAGGCGTCGCTGGGCCCACAGGAGCGCGGCACAGTCCCGCGGCTCGACCCCGGCGATTTCGAGGTGCATCGGAGCGACGCGCTGACGCGCTCGTCGACGGTGCTGATGCTCGACATGAGCCGCAGCATGCCGCTGCGCGGCTACTTCTACGCCGCCAAGAAGGTCGCCATGGCCCTCGACTCGCTGATCCGCAGTCAGTACCCGCGCGACTCGCTGCACATCATCGGGTTCAGCGACATCGCGCGCGAGATCAGCTCGGCCGATCTGCCCCACCTCAGCGTCAACGAGTACGTCTACGGGACCAACATGCAGCACGGGCTGATGATGGCCCGGCGCATGCTCGCCCGCGACGGCGCGGCCAACCGGCAGATCATCATCGTCAGTGACGGCGAGCCCACCGCCCACATCGACAATGGCCGGCCGGTGTTCTGCTATCCGCCGCTGCCGGAGACCTTCGAAAAGACGCTCATCGAGGTGCAGCGGTGCACCCGCGAGCACATTGTGATCAACACCTTCATGCTCGAGTCCAACCACCAGCTGGTGCAGTTCGTCGACGAGATGACACGGCTGAACCGCGGCCGCGCCTTCTTCATCAGCCCCGACCGGCTCGGCGACTACGTGCTCGTCGACTACGTCCGCAGCAAGCGTCGGCGCGCTGCCTAGCAGGTTGATGATCGACTCTCCCGGCGACCGCGCCGCGTTCGCCGGGCGTCTCCGTCTGCAGTTGCAGGCACGCTACGGCGGCTCCACCATCGAGCTCGACCCGGCGCGCTACTCGCTGCGCGTGCGTGCTCCAGGCGTCGACGTCGCCGTGCCCCTGGCCGCGCTCCACAATGCGTGCACGAGGCAACCCGCCCGCACCGCTGCCCTGATCGCCGACTTCGTCCGCTCTCTCGAAGCTCGGCTCGTCCCCCGCCAGGACCAGCCTGACGCGGTGTCGCCGGCCCGCGTGCTCTGGTGCGTGCGCAGCCGCCGCTACCTGGACGGACTGGCGCGCAGCGACGAGCTGCTCAGCGACGCGCTTGGCGGCGACATCGTCGCGTTCGTCGCGGAGTCGCTTCCCGGCCAGGTGATGCGCGGCGTCCCCGTCGCCGAGTGGGAGACCGCCGGGATGACCACCGCCGCCGTGCGCCGCGCCGCCGACGACAACACCCAGGTCCGCTTCGCCAAGGTGATGACGCGGATCGCCGCCATCGACCGCATCCCCGCCGACGGCTGGCGCCTGTCCGGCGACTCGCTGTACCAGGCGAGCATCCTCAAGGTGCCGGCGGTCCTGGGCGCGCTGGTTGAGCGAGGTGGTGGCGACATCCTCATCGGCGTGCCCGACCGTGGACTGGCCCTGGTGATCCCTGCGGCACTGCCCGCCGCCGAGGACTTCCCGCGTCGGGTGGTGCACGAGTGGCGCGAGGCGATGAACCCGCTGTCGCGCGAGGTGCTGCGCAGCGACGGCAGCCGCCTCCGGGCCGTCGAACGAGGGCGGCGCACGCCCTCGCTCTTGCCCTGGCTGAACAGCTGAGGAGCCGGCCTCAGGAAATGTGAGGAGCCGGCGGCGGGGCGTCGATGACGCGGGTACGGGCCTGCTCGCGACGCGCGGCGATGACTGTCATCGCAGCCAGCGCCGCAGTGCCGAGCAGGCCGCCGCCGATGCGCACCGCGCTTCGCACCGGGTCGGTGCCGGGCGATGGCAGCGACGGACCCTGGCCGAACCAGACGGTGACGGCCGTCTGCTCGGCGCGCTCGCCGCCGCGGTGGGAGCGGGCACGCTCGACCCGCAGCGCGGCCGGCGCCAGCGGGTGGCGGTCGCCGCGACGACCCGTCTGGTTGGCGGCGTCGAGGCGGCGCAGCGCCGTGTTGGCGGCCCGGGCCAGCGGGCCCGCCATCCTCAGCACCGACGGTGCGTTCGTCGCCATCCCGCACAGGATAGCCGGGCACGCTAGGCGGCCATGGGGCTGGTAGCGTTGCCGGCGATGGCCGAGATCCCCGACCACGCCACCCGGGTCGCCGCCGCCCTACGCGGCGCGGTCGCGGCCCAACCGCAACGGGATGCGGTCGGCGCCGCCGGTGACATGCTGGTCGTCGCCGAGTCGATCGCCGCGCACGGCGGCCTGGACATCGATGACCTCAGGCGCCGACAGCTCGATGCCCGGGGCGGATCCGCCTTGCTGGTCTCGGCTCTGCCCTTTGGGCTGGCGACGCCGTTCGACCGGCCTCGGGTGCGACGGGACGCGTACTGCTATGCCGCTTCCACGGGCGCCGACGAGGGCACCACGCTGGTCTGTCTCGCCGCCGCGCTGGTGGCCGCCGACCTGCTCCGGTTCGATCCCGCGACCACCGCGATCCGCGTCCGCCAGTCGCTGCTCGAGGATGCGCCGATGGCGCTCCTTGATCGCCTCTCGGTGCTCGCCCCGGGGGAGGCCTTCGACGTCGTCGACGAGGACCCGGGTGCGGCATTGCAGGCGGCGCTCAGCGTCGTTGATTGGACGCGCTGCGCAGGCGTCGCGGCGGTGCTGGCTCGCCTCGGGGAGGCCGGCAGGGGCCATGCCGGCACCCTCGCCGCGGCCCTGGCCGGCGCCGCTGCGGGCGAGTGCGACATCCCCGTCGACGGACCGGTCGGCGAGCGCGCTGACCGCGTCGCCTTGACGCTGGTGGCACTTGGCACCGGCGCGGCCTTCTAGCGCGATCGAATCGCGTGGCGCCGCGGGGTAAGATCAGCCGCGTGGTGGACAAAGGACGGCACATCCGCATCCTCACGGCCAAGGTGGGGCTTGACGGTCACGACCGCGGCATCAAGGTCATCTCCCGCGCTCTGCGCGACGCCGGCGTCGAGGTGATCTACACCGGCCTCCACCAGACGCCGGCCATGGTCGTCGACGCCGCCATCCAGGAGGACGTCGACGGCATCGGCATCAGCCTGCTCAGCGGCGCCCACATGACGCTCTTCCCCGAGATCATCCGGCTGCTCCGCGAGCGCGACGCGGGTGACATCGTCGTCTTCGGCGGGGGGATCATTCCCGACTCCGACGTCGATGCGTTGCGTGAGCTCGGTGTCGACAAGGTGTTCACCCCGGGCACCTCGCTGGACGAGGCGGTTGCCTACGTCAAGGAGCGCTTCGGCAAGGTCGCGGCCTGAACTCGCGCGCGCCGGCGCCGGTCACGCTGGCTGCCCACGCCCACGCCCACGCCCCTCTCCGCGGGCCCAAGTCAGCGATGCGCCGATCGCCGCCGTGGCGGTACAGTGACCGGCCGTATGGCGACGATTGAACTCCGGGCCACCACCCGCGAGGAGCGCGGCCACCACAACCGCGCGCTGCGGCGCAAGGGTCGCGTCCCGGCGGTTCTCTACGGCCACAACGTGGAGCCGCGGCCGATCGAGGCCGAGGGCCGTCTCCTTCATCGCGTGTGGATGCGCGCTGGGCGCACCCACCTGGTCGATCTGAAGGTCGACGGGAAACGTGCTCAGAAGGTGCTGGTTCGCGAGATGCAGATCGACCCGCGTACCGGCAACCCGATCCACGCCGACTTCTTCGCGGTCAACCTGCTTGAGAAGCTCACCGCGGACGTGCCGGTGGTGATCATCGGTGAGTCGCCCGCGGTGGTCGACGCCAAGATCGGCACCCTCCAGCAGCTGATCACCACGCTGCGCATCGAGTGCCTGCCCTCCGACCTGCCCGCCCAGTTCAGCGTTGACGTCAGCGGGCTGTTGGAGATCGACGCGGGCATCCACGTGCGCGACATCGACCTCCCCGACGGCGTGGCCCTGGTGCACGTCGAGCTCGACGAGCTGGTCGTCAAGGTCAGCGCGCTGCGCCTGGTCACCGAGGAGGAGATCGAGGCGGTTGAGGCCGCGGAGGCGGCGGAGGCGGCTGCCGCCGAGGGAGGGGCGGAGGGCGTCGCCGTCGAGGGTGGTGGCGAGGCCGGCGAAGGAGAGCAGCCGGCCGAGTAGCTTGCACGGCGGCGGCTACCATCCCCGGGATGCTTGCCGCCAGCGCGTCCGCGCTCACCTGTCAGCCGGACTTCTTCCTCGACGACCTCTGCACAACGATCAGGGGGCACGATCCCACCGGCGTCTTCGGCCCGCTGATCGAGCGCCTGGTCGGACCCCTGCTGATCTTCATCCTGGTCTTCCTCGCCGGGCGAATCCTGCGCCGCTTCCTCGACCGGGGCCTCCAGGGGAGCAGGGCCGACGCCCAGGTTCGGGCGCTGGTGCGCAACATCGGCGCGGCGGTCATCTGGTTCTTCGCCGTGCTCAGCGGGCTCGTGACTGCGGGGGTGCCGCTGGCCTTCCTGCTCACCTTCGGGGGCCTCGCCAGCCTCGCCATCGGGCTTGCCTTCCAGGACGTGCTCCGCAACATCCTCGCCGGCATCTGGTTGCTGGTGGAACGTCCCTTCAAGATCGGCGACCTCATCTCGATCGGGGAATTGGCCGGAGTGGTGCAGACCATCACCCTGCGAACCACAGCGCTGCGCACCGGCGATGGCCGACTGGCGGTCATTCCCAACCTCACCGTCTTCAGCGGGATCGTGGTCAACAGCAGTGCGTACAGCCGGCGCCGTTACACGGTCAGCCTCCGCATCGAACGCGACCACGACCTCGAGGTGGCGATGCGCGCCGCGCGCCTCGAGGTGAGGGCGACGTCCGAGGTGGCCAAGGAACCGCCGCCGACAGTCGTCCCCCAGCTGGACGGTGAGGGCATACTGCTGCACTGCCACTACTGGCTGGACTACGGCACCCACGACGTCGACGCAATCAGCGCCGACCTGGCGCGACGGCTGTGGATGATCGTCGAGGGCCCCAGCGGCGGCAGGGACAGCGACAGCGCCAGGACAGCTAGCCGGCAAGCACCTGCGGACGCTGCACCTCGCGGTCGCTCATCGGCCGGTAGTCGCGCGCGCTCTCGCCCAGGTACACCTGACGTGGCCGGGTGATCTTCTGCTCGCGGTCGAGCAGCGACTCCTCCCACTGCGACAGCCACCCCGCGGTGCGGGGAATGGCGAACAGCACGGGGAACATCTCCACCGGGATGCCCAGCGCCTGGTAGATGAACCCGCTGTAGAAGTCGACGTTGGGGTAGAGCTTGCGGCTCACGAAGTAGTCGTCCTCGAGGGCGATCTTCTCGAGCTCGCGGGCGACATCAAGCAAGCGCGTGGTGCCGGTGACGCTGAGCACCTGGTCGGCCATACGCTTGATCACCGTAGCGCGCGGGTCCCAGTTCTTGTAGACGCGGTGGCCGAATCCCATCAGCCGTTCCTTGCCGGCCTTGACGCCGGTGATGAACTCCGGGATGCGGTCCACGGTGCCGATGCGCTCGACCATCCGGATCACCGCCTCATTGGCGCCGCCGTGCAGCGGCCCGTAGAGCGCGGCTATCGCTGCCGCGGTTGCGGAGTAGGGATCGGGGTGCGACGAGCCCACCGCGCGCATCGCGTTGGTCGAGCAGTTCTGCTCGTGGTCAGCATGCAGGATGAAGAGAACGTCGAGAGCCTTCTCGATCTCCGGTACCACCTCGTAGCGGGGCTCGACCATCTTGAACATCATGCTCAGGAAGTTGCCGGTGTAGCTGAGGTCGTTGTCCGGGTAGTTGTACGGCAGGCCACGTGAATGCCGGTAGGCGAACGCCGCCAGCGTCGGCATCTTGGCGATGAGTCTGTCGATGGAGATGCGCCGCTGCTCCTCGTCGTGGATCTGCGTCGCCTCGGGGTAGAACGTGGACAGCGCGCCGACCGTCGAGAGCAGCATCCCCATCGGGTGGGCGTCGTGGTGGTAACCATCCATGAAGCTCTTGACGTTCTCGTGCACCAGGGTGTGGATGGTGATGTCATGCTCCCATGCAGCAGCTTCCGCCGCGTTGGGCAGCTCGCCGTGGATGAGCAGGTACGCGGTCTCCAGGAAGTTGCTGTGCTCGGCCAACTGCTCGATCGGGTAGCCGCGATACAGCAGGACGCCGCGGTCGCCGTCGATGTAGGTGATCCGGCTCTGCACGACGCAGTGTTGAGGAACGCCGGGTCGTAGAGCAGCAGTCCGTGCTCGTCGTTGTCCATCTTGATCCGTTGGAAGTCGGTGGCGCGAACCGCGCCGTTCTCGATGGGCAGGTCGTACGACCGACCGGTGCGGTTGTCGGTGACGCTGAGGCTCTCGGGCATGTGCTCTCCTTCTTCAGGCAGAGTCTACGGCGATGCCGGCCGGCGGCAGCGCCATGCGCGTGACGCCGTGGGCAAATCCCTAGACTGCGCCGCGTGACCCTCGACAGCCACCACCTCATCGTCTGGTTGATCATCGGTTTGGTCGCCGGCGCCCTGGCGGGGCGGGTCGTTGCCGGTGGCGGCTTCGGCTGCCTTGCCAACACGGTCGTGGGGTTGGCCGGCGCGGTGATCGGAGGCGTGCTGCTCTCCTGGCTGTCACCCAACCGCGCCGTCGACACCTTCGGCGTCATTGGCGACATCGTCGTCTCGTTCATCGGCGCGGCGCTGCTGCTCGCGGTCCTGCGCCTTCTCACCCCCGGTGGCCGCTGGTGGCGGGGGGGCCGATCCGGACGCTGGCGGTCCCGCAACCGCTGGCGGTAGCGCAATGGCTGAGGAGCAGCGGCCCGTCCACGTCGTGCTGGTGCGGCACGGCGCCACCGACTGGAGCGAGGCGGGTCGACACACCGGCTGGACCGACGTAGCGCTCAACGCCGAGGGTCTGCGCCAGGCCGCCGCCCTGGCCGCGCCACTGTCGCGATGGACATACGACGCGGTGTACTGCAGCACGCTACAGCGCGCCCGGACGACCTGCGAGCTCGCCGGCCTTGCCGGCGACGCGCACTTCGACCCCGACCTTCGCGAGTGGCACTACGGCGACTACGAGGGACTGACATCAGCGGAAATCGATGAGCAACGACCTGGGTGGAACCTGTGGGACGACGGCGTGCCCAACGGCGAGACGCTTGCGCAGGTCGCCGAGCGCGCAGATCGCGTGATCGCGAGATTGCGATCTGTCGGCGGCAATGTCGTTCTGTTCGCTCACGGCCACACGCTCCGGGTGCTGACGTCGCGGTGGCTCGGCCAGCCGCCGGCGCTGGCGCAATTTCTTGAACTCTCCACCGCCGCTGTCTCCGAGCTCGGCCACGCGCACGGCCAGCCGTCGCTCATCGTCTGGAACAACACGGAGCACCTGCGCGCGCCGGGTTGATGCGTGCGCATCGTCCTGCGGCGCCAGCGCGGCCAGGCTCAGCGCCGTCCGCGACCTCGATTCGGCTCCGGGCCACCGCCCTCGCCACGGATCCAGACGTGGAGCAGCACCAGCGACCACATGCGGAACGGTCGCCACACCTCGGCGATGCTCCTTACCTCAGCGTGGTCGGGAAGATGATCGAGCGAGTACAGCCGCTGCACCGCCTGCCTGCCGACCGGCTCATCAGTGACCTCGTCGACCACGCCCGCACCTCTGAACACGATTCCCTGCGCGCTGAACGGTCCGACGCCGCGCAGCGTGGACACCTCGGCGAGCGCCGCCTCAGTGGGCAGTGATCGGAGACGCGCGCGGTCGAGCACGCCGTCGATGGCAGCCTGCGCGATGCCATGCAACCGCCTCAGCTTCTCGTCCGGCAAACCGGCGATCGTCTGCAGCCCGAGCAGGGTTTGCGGTGTCGGGAAGGCGCGCACCTCGACACCGCCTACTGAGATGGTGTCACCGCTCTCCATCGCCAGCCGGCGTCGCACCGCTCGTGCCTGGGCGATGGAGATGCGCTGGCCGATGACTGTGCGGCACGGCACCGCCGAGGGTAGTCCGATGGGTGCGGTCCCCGCGGCTAGCGCACGCCCGCGGTTGGTACGCTCAGCTCAGCCTCCGCCGCTCGCCGCTCCCGTTTGCTCGCTGGCGCGGCGGTCCGCCGCGTCGCCAGGAAGCTGCCGGCGAGGATGAGCGCGAAGCCCACGCCCGTGCCGGCGGTGAAGGGCTCGCCGAGGATGAGCACGCCGAGGACGAGGGCGACCGCGGGATTGACATAGGTGATGACGGTGGCGCGCACCGGCCCCACCTCGGCGATCAGGGCGAAGAAGAGGATGAAGGCCACCGCGGTGCATACCAGCCCGAGTGCCGCCACCGCGAGCATCACCTTCACTGACGGGGCGTGGTTGGGAAGTTGGAGGATGCCGACCGGCGAGTAGGCAACGGCCGTCAGCGCCAGCGACGCGGCGATCACGCCGACCACGGGCAGGCCGCGCAGCCGTCGTGAGATGACCATGGGCCCGACCGAATAGCAGACGGTGACCACGACGATCTCCCCGACCGCGCCGAGATTGCCGCCGGACAGGTCGAAGCCCACCAGCGCGCCGACCCCGACGAATCCAACCAACAACCCGGTCACCCGGCGCGCGTCCAGCCGTTCATCGGCACCGAGCACCCACGCCAGCAGCGCGCCGACGAAGGGCACCGCCGCGATCAGCAGGCCGGCCAAAGAGCTGGAGATGTGCGTCTCCCCGTCGGCGAGCAGCAGCCAGGGGATGGCGACCTCGACGACGGTGTACAGGAGGATCCACCGCCAGTGCGCCAGCAGCTCCCCGATCGCCCCGCGCCGTATCGCGATGGGGAGCAGGAGCAAGGTGCCTGTGGCCGTGCGCAGGAAGACCAGCGACGCAGGGCTCAGCTCATCGACCGCCACCTTGATGAGGAGGTAGGGGATGCCCCAAATGATGCCCATGGCTCCGAACAGGAACCAGCCGCGTCGGCTCACCTCCCCGGTGCCGGCTTCGGTCCGTCCATGACTGGAGCATGAATGGTCGCCGGCGTTCCTCGCCGGCGGTATTCGGACGGAACGCCGGGCCGCCGTCACCCTTCCCCAACGCCCGCTTGACGCCCAGCTAACGGTTAGGCTAACCTAACTACGCGGACGACCTAATTGTTAAGAAAGGCGAAAGGTTGCGATGCCGGATCCCCGTTCTCTAGCCCCCCGCCAGAAGGCGTTGATCATGGTTGCGATCATGCTCGGCCTCTTCCTGGCCGCGCTCGACCAGACCATCGTCGGCACCGCCCTGCCGCGCATTGTCACTGACCTTGCCGGCAACAACCTCTACACCTGGGTCGTCACCGTCTACCTGCTCACCTCGACGGTCACGGTCCCGATCTACGGCAAGCTGTCGGACATCTACGGTCGCCGGCCGCTGCTGCTCATCGGCATCGTCGTTTTCCTGCTTGGGTCGGTCCTGTCGGGACTCTCGCAATCGATGGGCGAGCTGATCATCTTCCGCGGGCTGCAGGGGCTCGGCGCTGGCGCCATCTTCCCGATCGCCCTGTCCGTCATCGGCGATCTCTTCAGCCCCGCCGAGCGCGGCCGCTATCAGGGTCTCTTCGGAGCGGTGTTCGGGCTGAGCTTCATCATCGGCCCCTTCCTCGGCGGGTTCCTCACCGACAACCTCAGCTGGCACTGGATCTTCTACGTCAACCTGCCCATCGGCATCGCGGCCCTCGCGGTCATCGCCACCCAGCTGCCCAACACCGGCAACGTCCGCGGGGTGCGCGTGCGCGACCTCGACTTCCTCGGCATCGGGATCTTCAGCGTCGCCGCGATCTCGCTTCTCATCGGCCTCACCAACAAGGGATTGACCGACTCTTCCGGTCGCCTCTACGACTGGACCTCGTTGAACGTGCTCGCCTACATGGGCGCTGCCGCAGCGCTGACCGTCGGGTTCGTGATCGCCGAGCGCTTCGCGCGCGAACCGATCATCCCGCTCGACCAGTTCCGCAATCGCAGCTACACGACGATCAACGCCGCGATCTTCCTGGTGGCCTTCGGCTTCTTCTCCGCGATCATCTTCCTGCCCCGCTACTTCCAGGCGGTGGAAGGGCTTTCCGCCACCGCCTCGGGCTATCGCACCTGGCCACTCATGCTCGGCCTGATCCTCTCTAGCACGCTGAGCGGCGTCATCGTGAGCCGCACCGGCAAGTACAAGCTGATGTTGATCGGCGCCGCCGCGCTGCTGACCATCGGCATGTACCTGATGACCCGGCTCCAGATCAGCACCGGCTACTGGACGCTGTCGCTGTGGATGCTGATCGCCGGCCTCGGCGTCGGCCCGACCTTCTCGGTGACGACGGTGGCGCTGCAGAACGCCGTCCCTCTGCGGCGCATCGGGGTGGCTACCAGCAACCTCACCTTCTTCCGCCAGATCGGCGGATCCGTGGGCCTGGCCATCGCCGGCTCGATCTTTGCGCTGACCTTCGCCTCGCAGCTGCCCACGTCGCTCACCAACGCCGGTGTCCCACCCGCTGTGGTCAGCCACTTCGCCCAGGGGAGCGGGACTGCGACCAACAGCCTGACGGGCGTCGGAGACCTCAACAGCAAGCTCAACGCGCAATTGCCGGCGGCGGTCAAACCGATCATCCCCAAAATCGTCAGAGGCATCCAGGGCGACCTGTCCGCATCAATCGCCGGGCTGATGTGGTTGGGCGCGGTGGCGTCGCTGGCGGCCTTCCTCCTGTTCCTGCGGCTGCCGGAGCTGCCGTTGCGCCGAACCACGACGGCGGAGGAGGAGGCCAAGCACGGCGTCCCAGCGGTGGCGGTGGCATGACGGCGAAGGCCGCCCCGCCGCGGGCGTCGGTCGTCGCCGCGGTCGACGCCGTCCAGGCGTGGGTCGAGCGACGCAAGCGGGCGATGGCCAGGGACATGCACGCGTGTGGTCAGAGCCCCGCTCAACTGCACATGCTCGGGCTGCTCAACGAGCTTGGACCGACCACTGTGAGCCACCTCGCCACCCTGCTCGGCACCACCCCACCGTCGGCGAGCGGCATGGTCGACCGGATGGTCGACACCGGCCTGGTCGTCCGTGAGCGCAACGAGGACGACCGTCGCGTGGTCACCGTGTCGCTCAGCCCAGGCGGCAAGGACGCGCTGGAGGCAGCGCTGGGGGGCCGTCGCGAGATGTTCGAACGCGTCCTCTCGCAGCTGGACGACGAGGAGCTGCGCACCACCCTGCGGGTCATGGCCAGGCTCGAAGAGGCGATCACCAGGGCCGCCTGACCCCGTCGATGGGGCGCCTCGAACTTGCCGGTTGCGTTGTGTGATCCAAACGTTTCATCCTTGTGACATCAGCGACCGAGGAGCCGCTCGAGGGGAAGCGACATGAGCGTTGGCACAGGGCAGGAGCGGGAGGTCCGCCGCGTCGGGGTCGGCGCCGTCGAGCTCGTCGCCGAGCCTCGGGTCGATCGCAGCCTGCTAACCCTCAAGGCCAACCTGCGCGACCGCGTCGTCCTGTACCTACTGGCGATCGTGCTGGCCGCCCAAACCGCGGACATCGTCACCACCTCCACGGCCCTGGCCGACCATCGCTACGTCGAAGAGAACCCCCTCTTCCGAGTGCTGCTGGCCCACTCCCCGCTGGCCGCCTACACGGTCAAACTGCTCGCGGTCATGGGGCTGGCCCTGCTCGCCGTCGGCTACCTGCGTGGGCGTCGCGTCGCGGCTGCGCTCTGCCTGGCGGCTGCGGTGAGTCTCTCCGCTCCTCTGTTGAACTTCGCGTTGCTGCGCGGGTAGCCGGGACGCGCCCCTGTTGACGAGAGCCCGACCGCGCGTTCCGCGGCCGGGCTCCGTCAGGGGGAGGGGATGAGTATCGGTGGGTCAGGAGCAGCCCGACGTCGCTCCGCAGTTGTGGCACTTGTAGCAGGCGCCGCTGCGCACCATGAGGCTGCCGCATTCGCTGCAGGACGGTGCGTCGCCCTGGTTGACGAACGCACCGGGGAGGCCCTCGGTCACCGCAACCGGGGTCATCGCACGGACCGCCGCAAATCCGCTGACACCGATGGTTGCCGACGCCGCGCTCGGTGCGGCGTCGATGCCGGCGACCTGGGTTGTGGGAGCGGCTGGGGCGCCGTCCTCGCCGTCGCGCCGGATGATGCCGAGGCGGTCGCGATCCTCCTGCGGCATGAAGCGCGACGCCATCCAGCGGAAGATGTAGTCCATCAGCGACTTGGCGATGGGCACCTCGGGATTCTTGGTGAAACCCTGCGGGTCGAAGCGGGTGTGCGACAGCTTGTCGACGAGCGCCTGGAGCGGCACGCCGTACTGCAGCGCCAGCGATACCGCGGTGGCGAACGCGTCCATCAACCCGCTGACCGTCGAACCCTCCTTGGCCATCTTCAGGAAGATCTCGCCGGGTTGGCCGTCGGCGTAGAGGCCTACCGTGATGTAGCCCTCGTGGCCACCCACCTCGAAACGGTGGGTGAGCGCATTGCGCTCGGCCGGCAGGCGCTTGCGCAGCGGGCGCTCGACGATCTGCACGGTGCGGCCGGTGGTCTTGTCCATCGACGTCGCCATCGGCTGGCTGCGCTTGCTGCCGTCGCGGTAGATGGCCAGCGCCTTGAGGCCGAGCTTCCAGCCGTCGATGTAGGCCTGCTCGATCTCGTCGACGGTGGCCTCGTTGGGCATGTTCACCGTCTTGCTGATCGCGCCGGAGAGGAAGGGCTGCACCGCCGACATCATCCGCACGTGACCCTGCCAGGCGATCGAGCGGCTGCCGTTCTGTGGGGTGAATGCGCAGTCGAAGACGGCGAGATCGTCGTGGCGGAGCGACGGCGCACCCTCGATGGTGTCGTTGTTGTCGATGTGCGCGCAGATGTCGGCAACCGCGGTGTCGCCGTAGCCAAGCCGCTGCAAGGCCAGGGGCACGGTCTGGTTGACGATCTTGAGCATCCCGCCGCCGACCAGCTTCTTGTACTTGACCAACGCAATGTCAGGCTCGACGCCGGTGGTGTCGCAATCCATCATGAAGCCGATCGTGCCGGTGGGCGCGAGAACCGTGGTCTGCCCGTTGCGGTACCCATGCTTGGCGCCGAGCTCGTGCGCCTCGTCCCACGCGTGCCGCGCGGCGGTGACCAGGTCGGCTTCGACGGTCTCGCCGGGGATGTTGTAGGCCGCCTCGCGGTGCTTGGCGATGACCCGCAGCATCGGCTGGCGGTTGGCCGCGTAGCCGTTGAAGGGAGCGACCTCGCGCGCCATCCGCGCTGACTGCGCATACGCCTCGCCGGTCATGATCGCGGTGACGCATGCAGCCAGGTCACGCCCCTGCGGCGAGTCGTAGGGAACACCGCGCGCCATCAGCAGTGCGCCGAGGTTGGCATAACCGAGGCCGAGGGGACGGAAGTCCTCGCTGTTCCTGCCGATCTTCTCTGTTGGATACGACGCGTTGCCGACCAGGATCTCCTGGGCGGTGATGGTGATGTGCACCGCATGGCGATAGCTCTCGACGTCGATGCCGCCATCGTCGTTGAGGAACTTCATCAGGTTGAGCGAGGCCAGGTTGCACGCCGAGTCGTCGAGAAACATGTATTCTGAGCAAGGGTTACTGGCGTTGATGCGCCCGCTGGTGGCCGAGGTGTGCCAGTCATTGATGGTGGTGTCGTACTGGATGCCGGGGTCGCCGCACTGCCATGCCGACTCGGCCATGAGCCGCATCACCTCGCGGGCCTTCATCGTCTTGACCACACGGTTGGGGTCGGTGACCGCGTGCAGGTGCCAGTCGCGGTCGTCGGCCACGGCGCGCATGAAGTCGTCGGTGACCCTTACCGAGTTGTTGCTGTTCTGGAAGAACACCGACGCGTACGCCTCGCCGGTGAAGGAGGAGTCGTACCCGGCCTCGATGAGCGCCCACGCCTTGCGCTCCTCGTTGACCTTGCAGGTGATGAACTCCTCGATGTCGGGATGGTCGACATTGAGGATCACCATCTTGGCGGCGCGCCGCGTGGTGCCACCGCTCTTGATGACCCCGGCGAAGGCGTCGAAGCCCTTCATGAAGGAGACCGGGCCGCTGGCCGTGCCGCCGCCACCGAGCTGCTCATTGGAGCTGCGCAGCGGAGAGAGGTTGGTACCGGTGCCACTGCCGTACTTGAAGAGCATGCCCTCGGTCTTGGCCAGGCCGAGGATCGACTCCATGGTGTCCTCGACAGAGTTGATGAAGCAGGCCGAGGCCTGCGGACGCGTGCCCGCGACCCCGACGTTGAACCACACCGGGCTGTTGAAGCTCATCTTCTGGTGCAGCACCAGGTGGGTGAGCTCGTCCTGGAAGGCCTGGGCGTCTTGCTCGGTGGCGAAGTACCCGCCCTCGCGGCCCCAGTTGGCGATGGTGTCGCAGACGCGTGCGATCACCTGGCGGACACTGGTCTCACGGCGCGGCGTGCCCAACGGACCCCGGTAGTACTTGCTGACCACGACGTTGGTGGCCATCTGCGACCACGAGGCCGGGATCTCGACATCGTGCTGCTCGAACACGGTCTCGCCGCGCTCGTTGCCGATCATCGCGCTCCGCTTCTCCCAGGCCACCTCCTCGAAGGGATGCACACCCTCGCGCGTGAAGCGGCGGGTGACTGTCAGCCCCGCTCCCCCGGACAGCTCCACCCGGCCGTTGCCAGTTGTGGCCCGGCTGCGCGAACGGCGGCCGGTGCCGGTGGAGGCACCCTCGGTGTTGGAGGCGTCGGACGCGGCGGCGGAGGCAGGTCGGTCCACAGTGTTCCCTCGTCAAATCCCGGCGGGGCGCTTGTTATGGTGCGACGTTGAGTGGGACCGCGCCCCGGGTTGGTGAGTCCCCTGAGCTTGCCGGTGTGGACCCCAATTATCCCACATCTTGGGGGTCGACCGTCCCGTGGCCCCCATATGTTGGTCCGACTCCGCGCGAACGTCAAGGGGTCGCGCGCTCCGATTGTGAGACTTGGAGCACCCCGCCGTGGGTCGACCTCTGGTCAATGCAGGGACAGGATGGCGCGGTGAAGCGCGGGCACGTCGACGCGGATCTCGCAGCGTCGCCGCCCGGCGAGGAGGAGAAACTCGCCGCGAGGGGCATGCTCGACAAAGCGTCGCTGCCCCTCGGTGAGCCCGAAGGCTCGCTCCATCTGGGCGGCCTCGGCTGCGCGGTGACCGCCGAGAAGGACGGTGGCGCAGTTGGTGGCCACCACGCACCCCTCCTCGCTGCGGAGCAGGTCCTCGACGTTCTGGGTGGCCACCACCAACGACGCCCCGTACTTGCGGCAGCGTCGCGCCAGCTGGACGAGCAGCTCGCGCAGCGGAGGGTGGACGCAGAGCGCTCCGACCTCGTCGAGCACGATGTGACGGCGGCGACGTTCGCGCCGCACTCGCGTCCACAGCCACTGGGCGATCAGGAGGGTCGCGGCGGCGACGAACTCGTGGGGTAGGTCGCGCAGTGAGATGGCGCAGAGGTCGCCCTCGAGATCGATGTCGCTGGGCGCGTTGAAGATCGCGCCGAGTGGTCCGTTGCAGACCCGGCGCAGCACGGTCGCTGCCCGGGGCGCGCTTTGCTCCAATGCGCCGATGCAGTCGCCGAGCAGGGCGTTGCGGTGCTGCCCCCGGGCGCTGTCGACCGCGTCATGGAGGGCGGCGTCGACACGGGCCCGCTCCACCTCGCCGAGGACGCTGCCGCAGAGGACGTTGACCAGGTCGACCGCCACGGGGATCGCCTCCTCCTGGCTGGGGGCGGCATCGAACACGTTCAACGCTCCCATTCCGCCGGCCCCCAGGCTCAGGTACTGGCCGCCGGCCGCATGCATGACCCGTCGGTACTCGCCCTCGGGGTCGATGATCAGCGAGCCCACACCGTGGGCCGCGGCCTCGAGCACCAGGGCTCCGAGGGTGAAGCTCTTACCGTGCCCGCTGGTGGCGAAGACCGCGGTGTTGGCATTGCTGTGCACGGCGCTGTCGAAGAGGTCGACGACCACCGGCACCCCGGAGCGCCGGCTGACGCCGAGCCTGTAGCCGCCCGGGTCGTCGCAGGTGGTCTCGGTCAGCGGCAGGCAGGTGGCGGCGGCCGCGGAGTCGACCAGCTTGCCGCCGTCGGATGGCTCGGCGCGGGGGTGGGTGCCGCGGACGGCAGCGGCGTGGCGCAGGTGGGCATGGCGAAGGCGCAGCCCGCCGGCCGCGGCGGCGGCCCGCACCACCTCGGCCGCATGATGGGCGGCAGCCTGATCACCGCCGTGGGCGGCGACGACGATGGAGAGCCGCAGCGGCCGTACCTCGTTGCGCGCGAGGCGATCCCGCAATGCCTCAGCCGCCTCGAGGCCGACGTCCACGGTGGCGTCGCCGATCCCACCGCGGTCGATCTCCAGCAAACGGTCGGCGGTGAGGCTTCGCAGCCGGCGTTCGACGGCCCGATGGGCTGCGCCGGCGTCGACTGGGGTGAGGTGGATGGCGGCCTCGAACTCCGCCGGGGCGGCGAGAAGGGTGTGCAGCCAGCCCAGGGTGACGGCCCGGCCGGGCAGCCGTTCCAGCTCGAGACCGCAAAGCGCGCCGCCGCGGCCGACCACTGCCCGCATGCGTTCCACCCCCACCTCGGGGTGCGTCTGCTCGCCGGGCACCACGCTGCTGCGCACCCCCGCCCCCCGGAGCATCTCGGTGACCATCGCCACATGGCGCTGCAGCGCGCCGTCGTCTCCGTCCGTCCGCCGTACCAACGCGAGCACGTCGCTGCGAAACGCCGGCACGTCGGCGAGCAGCTCGGCGTGGTGGGCGCACATGGCGGCGTCGAGGCCGGCGGCGACGCGGTCAAGCGGGTGCGCAGGCGCCGGCGCGGCCGGCCGGGCTCGACGCCGCCGCACCAAGAACTGCAGCGGCGACTCCAGCGCGCAGAGGAGCCGCGACATGCTGTCGGCGCACGCCGCCTGCGCGGCGGGCTCGAGGGCGGTGAGATCGAGCGGCTCCAGCGCAATCGTCGCGACCGCGGCCATGCGCGTCAGCCTCGCCGCGACGGCGGTGGTCGTCGAGATTCACCCGGCATTCGCGTCCGATCGCGGCGCCGACTGCTCCTCGGCGTCGAGTTCCGTCCGCACCCGGTCGGCCAGGTTGGCGATCGCCGCCGCGACCGGTCCCCGGTCGTCCAGCGCCGCAACCCGGTGGTGATTCTCCGCGGTGACGAAGGCCGCACTCTGCGGAATCTCCGCGACCACGGCGCCGTCGAGGTCGTCCATCACCTCGTCGAGTTGGATCGGTCCGGCACAGCGGTTGACGACGTAGTCGATGCGCTCACCCAGTTCCAGCCGGCGCAGCGCGGCGGTGCTTCGATAGGCGTCGAGCACCCCCGTGGCGGAGGCCGTGAGCGTGACATGGAGGCGGTCGCACCGGCGCAGCACGGCCACGCAGAGGGCACCCAGGTCGCAGTCGATGTCGGCCAGGACCAGGTCCGCACCGGCGCGCTCGACCGCCTTCAGGACCGCTCCGACCCACGCCAGCGCGTCCGCGTCGGACTCCGGTGGCGTGCCTGCGCCGGGGTGGACGATCAGCCCGGTTCTGTGGGTCAGCAGGACCGGTGCGACGCCGGCGTGGCGCTCGTGGGGTCCTCCCGGCACCGGCAGGCCGAGGCGAAGCGCCACTGCGGGGCTGCGGCTGGTCAGGTCGACGAGCGCCACGCGGGCTCCCGGTGCGCCGGTGGCCCGTGCATCGGCGCCCCGAGCCGCCAGCAGCGTGGCCACCTCGACCGCCAGCGTGGTGCGCCCGGTGCCGCCGCTCAGCGAGAAGAACGCCTCGAGACGGGCGTGGCGGCGTGGCGCCGGTGCATCAGCACCATGGGCGGATCCGGGCAGGTGACGGCGCAGAGCCAGCGGGACCACCACCGCCCCCGCCTGCGATGCCAGCAGACCGCGGCCTCGGTGGGCGCGGACCGCGAACCTCACCAGCAGCACCGTCCACTCGAGCATCGACCGGCCGGCCATCCGGCCCCAGGCGAGCAGGGCTCCCGCCACGACCAGGCCGCTGGCAAGCGCCCATGCCACCACGCCCGGGAGACCGCTGCGCAGCGTCGCGTAGCCGGTGAGCAGCGCCAGGACGAACACTGCCACCTCGGCGGCGCCCAGGCCGAAGGCAACCGTGTCCCGGCCGTCCAGGCCGTCGTTCATCGACACCTGATCCATCGCCACCCCCTTGTCCCGGCAGCATCCCGGCCAGCCTGCCGACGCTACGGAGGGCGGCGGGACAGCCCGCGGACATCAGCTCAGCTCTGAGGTCAGGCGCTGGCTGTGATCGCCTCGGGAAGCAACTCCTGGACGGCCTGGCCGAGGCCACCGAGGTTGAAGGGCTTGCAGATCACCCGATCGGCGCCGGCCTCTTTGGCCGCGCGGAGGTCGGCGTCGTCCTCAGTGCGGTGAAGACGATGAGCGGAAGGCGATCGCCCCCCGGCAACGAACGGATCTGACGGCAGAGGGCGATGCCGTCCACCCCGGGCATCATCACGTCGCAGATCACCAGGTCGGGAAGTCCGCAGCTGGGGAAGTCGAGCGCAGCCTGTGCATCGCCCGCGGAGGACACCTCGAATTGCTGCACCTGGAGGTAGAGGGTGACGATGTGCACCAGACGGGGATCGTCGTCGACGAGGAGGACGCGCGGGCGGGTGGGCCGGACGGCCATGGCCGGATTCTCCCCCTGAACCGGGTTTCGTGCCCGGAGTCCCGTATTCGTGTAGCAGTTCCTTGACGTACCTGTGGGCCGGCTCTACGGCTGCGGGGTTCGCGGCTCGCAGCGGTCGCGGCGCTCATAATCGACGGCCACGTCAACAGGAGGAGGCAGCGTGGCAACCATCGTGCGGCCCCAGGTGGCGACCTACCAGCAGTACATCGACGGTGAGTGGACCGGCGCGGCCAGCGGGGCCACCTTCGAGGTCCAGAATCCCTCGACCGAAGAGGTCGTCGGCCTGGCCGCCGCCGGCGACCGCGAGGACGCGCGTCGGGCCATCGATGCGGCGAGGCGCTCGTTCGACTCCGGCGAGTGGCGCAACAAGACGCAGTTGCAGCGCAGCCGGATCATGTTCGACATCGCCGAGCACCTCGCCCTTTGCAGCGCCGAATGGGCAGTGCTCGAATCGCAAACGGCGGGGGCGACGATTCGCAAGGCGTCGGTGGTCGATGCGCCGATCGCTGTCGAGACGTTCCGGTCGATGGCGGAGCAGGCGTTGCAGATCCCCTGGTACGAACCGCTCCCCTGGATCGATATCCCGCACGTCAGCTGGAACTTCGTCCAGCGCGAGGCGATCGGCGTGTGCACCGGCATCGTGCCGTTCAACTACCCCCTGATCATCGCGATGTGGAAGCTGGCGCCCGCGCTGGCCATGGGCAACAGCATCGTGCTCAAGCCCTCGCCCTACACGCCGCTGACGCTGCTCGAGGTCGCGCGAGCCATCGACGAGACCGGGCTGCTGCCCCGCGGCGTGCTGCATGTGGTGACCGGTCCGGGCACCGAGATCAGCGAGGAGCTGGTTGTCAACCCCGAGGTTGACAAGGTCGCATTCACCGGCAGCACTGCCGTCGGTCGCCGCATCCTCGAGCTGGCCGCACCGACGATCAAGAAGGTCACCCTCGAGCTCGGCGGCAAGTCGGCCAACATCGTGTGCGCCGACGCCGACCTCGACATCGCCGTCGACGGCATGCTCTTCGGCACCTTCTTCCACCAGGGCCAGATGTGCGAGTCGGGCACCCGGCTGTTCGTCCACGACGACGTCTACGAAACTTTCATGGAACGGCTCGTCGAAACGGCCGGCCGTCTGCGCGTCGGCGACGCGTCCGACTACGACACCCAGGTGGGGCCGGTGATCTCGCGGCGTCAGTACGACACCATCCTCGCCGCCATCGAGCGCGCACGCGCCGACGGCGCCACCGTGCTCACAGGCGGCGGCCGCGCTCCCGGCGTCGGCAACAAGGGTCATTACATCCAGCCGACCTTTCTCAGCGACGTCCCCCCGGACTCGCACTTGGCCACCGAGGAGGTGTTCGGTGCGGTGCTGGCGGTGCAGCGCTGGAGTGACCCCGTCGACGTGGTCAGGCGCGCCAACAATTCGATCTATGGCCTCGCCGGCGGCACCTGGTCGCGCGACACGCGCGGCGCCATCGAGATGGCCAAGCAGCTTCGCACCGGCACGGTGTGGATCAACGACTGGCACCTGCTCAACCCGCTGGCGCCGTTTGGTGGCTACAAACAGAGCGGGACCGGGCGCGAGCTCGGCAGCTATGGACTGCGCGAGTACACCCAGGTCAAGCACAAGCACGTTGACCAGAACGTGCCCCGGCGCGACCGCTACTTCTACGACGTCGTTCTCGGCTGACCGCCGGTCGCGGATGGACGTCGGGTAGAGGAGGACGAACGCTGCCCGCCATCCAGCCCCACCTTCAGCAGGTGCTCGGTGACGTCCGGCCCATCGTCGTGGCCAATCGCGCCCCGCTGGCGTTCGAGCCCGCCGACCCCTACCGGAACACGCCGGAGCGCCTGGTCAAGGGTGCCGGCGGCCTGGTGACCGCGCTCAGCTCACTGGCGGCGTCGACGCACGCGCTCTGGATCGCGGTGGCGCGTGACGACTCCGATCGCGCCCTGGCCGCGCGTGGCGACCCGGCCGAGCTGGTCACCGAGGACGGCGCCTCGTACCGCGTCTCATTCGTGGAACCGCTGCCCCACGTGTACGACCTCTACTACAAGACCATCAGCAACCCGTTGCTGTGGTTCATCCAGCACTACCTCTGGGACCTGGCCCGCGAGCCCAACGTCGGCACCGCCACCCGGTTCGCCTGGCGCGAAGGGTACGTGCAGGTCAACCAGCTGGTCGCGGATCGCGTTGTCGCCGAGGCGCGGGCGTCGGAGAAGCAGGCTGTGGTGTTCATCCACGACTATCAGCTGTATTGCGTGGCAGGCATGGTGCGCGCCCAGATTCCCGACGTGTGCATCCAGCACTTCGTGCACATCCCCTGGCCGACCCCTCAGTACTGGACCATCCTTCCCAAGCCGATCCGCGACGCCATCGTGAACGGCCTACTCGGCGCCGACGTGGTCGGCTTCCAGACACGACGAGACGTCCGCAACTTCCTGCTCACCTGCGAGGAGAACCTTGGTCTGAACGTCGACCACCGCGAGCGGGTCGTCCGGCTCGTCGATGGCCGGGTGATCCGGGTTCGCAACTACCCGATTAGCATCGACGTCGACAGCCTGCTGCACCAGGTTGACGGAGACGACGTGCGGCTCGAGGAGGAGCGACTGATGTCGTGGCGTCCCCAGAAGCTGATCCTTCGCGTCGACCGCACCGACCTGAGCAAGAACATCGTCCGGGGCTTCCTCGCCTATGAGCGCATGCTCGAGGACCACCACGAGCTGCACGGCGCCGTCCAGTTCTGGGCGTACCTGCAGCCCAGCCGCCAGGACATCGACGACTACCGCGCCTACCTCGGCAGCGTGCTCAGCGTCGCTGCGCGCGTCAACCGCAAGTTCAGCCGCGGCGGCTGGACCCCGATCCGCGTCGAGGTCGACGACGTGATGGCCAGGGCCCTGGCGGGCTACCGGCAGTTCGACGTCCTGCTGGTCAACCCCATCTACGACGGCATGAACCTGGTGGCCAAGGAGGGCGTGCTCTGCAACCGCCGCGACGGCGTGCTCGTGCTCAGCGAGAACGCCGGCTCGCACGAGGAGCTTGGCGACTTCGCCCTCACCGTCAACCCGTTCGATGTCGACGAGACCGCTGAGGCGCTGTACCTCGGGCTGATGATGGACCTCCCCCAGCGACAGGCGCGCGCCGACAAGATCAGGGAGACGGTGCGGGGCGCCGACATCAACCGCTGGGTCGCTCTCCAGCTCCAGGACCTCCGGGAGCTGTTTCGCTAGTGCCCGAGGCCCGTGAAGCCGACCACGAAGAGCCAGCTGAGCAGGGCGCCGACCATGACCCAGAGAGCGGCGAGTCGTCTGTCGCTGAGGCGGCGGCGCTGGCTTCGGCGGCGGAGGTAACGCTCGCGGACCCGGAGCGAATCGCCACCTGACGGGACTGCATGGACGAGGCGCGGCTTGCGGAGCGTGCTTGTCTGAGGCATGGTTGAAGCGTGGTACGCGATCCCCGGCGGTTTGGTTACGGCGCCGCTATCGCATGTTTCGGTCGCCGGCGCCCGGGGGCGGGTACGATCGCCACCAACCGATGCCGCCGGATCCCGACCTACCCCAGCCAGCAACCGAGGGACCGGTGAACGCCGCCCAGCCGGCCCCGGCGGTGAGCCGGGTCGCGCTCGACAAACCGATCTACACGATCAGCGTGGCCGCCGAGATCCTGGCCACCCACCCGCGGACGCTGATGATGTACGAGCACCTTCAACTGGTGGTACCGCAGCGCACCGCGACCAACCGGCGCCGCTACTCCCAGCGCGACGTGCTCACCCTCCAGGCCATCCAGCGGCTCACCCGCCGTCATGGCCTCAACCTCAACGGTGCCAGGTACGTGATCCAACTGCTCACGCTGCTCGGCGAGAACGACATCGAACCCCCCGGCTATCTCGACGACGTCGAGGTCGCCCACGTCCGTCTCTGAGGCGAACTCTACCCTGCTCGCTATAACAAAATAGTGGCGGTACGATGGGGTGTTACCCCCCGGGTATACTCCGGACAACGGGCTGCGCCGGCCGGCTGTCCAGGAGGGAGATCCCCACATTGAGCGCTGACAACGACCAGGTCATCGACGTTCTTCTGATCGAGGACGATCGCGAGACCCTCGAGATGTACAAGCTCAAGCTGGAGAAAGATGGCTACCGGGTCCACGTCGCCATGGATGGCGAGGAGGGGGTACGCCGCGCCACGGAACTGAACCCCGACATCGTCTTCCTCGACATCAGGCTGCCCAAGAAGGACGGATTCACCGTGCTCGAGGAGTTGCGCGGCCAGGAGTCGACGGCCGATATCCCCGTGATCATCCTCAGCAACTACGGCGAGAAGGAGCTGGTCGACCGCGGGCTCAAGCTCGGCGCCATGGAGTTCCTCGTCAAGGCACAGACATCGCCGATCGTGCTGTCCGAGGGAATCGATGAATGGCTGAAGGAGTAAGCCGACAGCCGCGACCCGCTGCACCTGCTGGTCAGCCCGGACTTGACAAGCCCATCTACACCATCAGCGTTGCGTCGGAGATCCTCGAGACCCACCCGCGCACGCTGATGATGTACGAGAATATGGGACTGGTCGTGCCGCAGCGCACCTCCACCAACCGGCGACGGTACTCGCAGCGCGACATCTTCAAGCTCCAGACCATTCAGAACCTCACGCGCAACCACGGCGTTAACCTTACCGGCGTCCGCTACGTTCTCTCCCTCATGAAGCTTCTCTACGAGCACGGCGTCCAACCGCCCAACGGGCTGCGCGATATCGACGTGTCGCAGCTCGAAGCGTGAACGTGCCCGCGGGGCCGCGCGAGGAGAGCCTCGCCGCCATCGCCAGAGAGGTCGCTGACGACGCGGTCCGTCTGGCCAAGGCGGAGATCGAGTTCGCCAAGGTCCAGGCCATCGCCAGCGTGAAGCGGTTCGCGCTGGCCATCGGTTTCCTGGTCGCCGCGTCCATACTTCTGCTGTTCGTGGCAATCTTTGCTCTGGGCGCGGTGCCGACGGCCCTGGCCGGGGACTTCTTCTCGGGCTGGGTGTGGTGGCTGCTGCTGGCGGCGGTCTTCCTCGTGATGGCCGCCTTCGCGGCCCTTCTCGGGTATCGGTCGCTGCGTCGCGGGCTGCGCGGCGGCAAGGACTTGGTCGGCTCGGTCAAGGAGGACGTGTCATGGCTCAAGCGATTGACCAGGCGCAACGCGAGCGGGAGCTGACCAAGCAGGCACTGGCAGGCGACATCGACAGACTCGAGGCGCGGATTCGCGCGGAGCTCGACTGGAAGGCCCGGCTGCGTCGCGACGGGGTCAAGTACGCGCTCGCGAGCGGCGTTCTTGTGGGAGCTGTCGTCGGTTTCGTCGTCCTGCGCCGCGCCCTGCGCGGTGACACGTCAGAGCCGGCGCCGTCCCCGACCACCCTGCAGGAGATGGCCGCGGAGATGGCGGCGATCCGCAAGCAGCTCGACCACGCCAAGATCGGCGCGGACACCGGCCCGATGTGGCAGAAGATTGCGTTGCGCGCGGTCTCGGCGACGGCGGCGGCCGGCGGGACCGTTGCAGCGCGCCGCTTCATGGCGCGCCCCGGAACCGCGTCCGCCGGGGCCGCCGAATCGGGCTGATCGGTTGGCAGGGCAACCCCCCGGGTCGCAGGGCGCGGCGCCCCCGTCGGGTCCGCGCCGCTCCACCCGCGCCCGTGCCTCGCAGTCGCGCTGGCGGCTCAGCAAGCGATGGAAACGCGTCGTTGCCATCGCCGCGGGCTTCTTCGTGCTCTGCCTGGTGGTTGTCGGTGGGTTGGTGGCCTATGCGGCGCTGACGCTGCCCGACATCAACAGCATCGGCCAGGCCACCGGCACCATCAAGATTGTCGACGTCAAGGGGACGCTGATCGCGGAGGTCGGCCACAACAACGAGAACCGACACCCTGTGAACATCGACCAGATCTCGATGACCATGCAGCAGGCCATCATCGCCGCCGAGGACCGCAACTTCTACCACGAGGGGGCCTTGAACCCGGCGCGCGTGGTCAAGGCGCTGGTCGACGACATCATCCTGCGGCGCCCTGCTTACGGTGCCAGCACGATCACGCAGCAACTCGCGAAGCAGGCGTTTTTCGGCACCGACGCGTCGAAGTCCCCCCTGCGCAAGGTGCGCGAGGCGCTGCTTGCCAATCAGCTGGACAGCAAGTACAGCAAGCAGCAGATCCTCGACCAGTACCTCAACATCACCTATTTCGGCGAGAACGCGTATGGCGTGGAGTCCGCCGCGCTGCGCTATTTCGGCAAACACGCCAAGGACCTCGACTTGACGGAGGCGTCGCTTCTCGCCGGCCTTCCCCAGGCACCGTCGTTCAACGATCCCTACAAGAACCCGGATGCCGCGTACTCACGCATGCACTACGTGCTCGGCAGCCTGGTGGCTGTCGGCGACATCACCCAATCCGCCGCCGACGCGGTCGACCCGCTGGTGGGCGGCGATTCGCCCACGACTGCAGAGCAAGCGCAGCAGCAGGCCAATCGTCAGGCGCTGACCGCAGACCTCAACAACGGCAGGTCGTCTTTGACAACGGGGCCGGCGCCGCATTTCGTCGCGTACATCCAGGACCAGTTGCAGTCGATCTTCGGGCAGGACAACCCCGAGTTCCTCCAGGGCGACCTGACCGTCAACACCACGCTCGATCTCAACATCCAGAACCTCGCCAACACCGCGGTGGTCAACGGCGTCGCCAAGCTGAAGAACGACGGCGCCACCAACGGCGCCCTTCTCATGATCGACCCGAACAATGGCAACATCCAGGCGATGGTCGGATCTGCCAACTTCAACGACAACTCAATCGCCGGCCAGTACAACATCGTGACGGCGTCGCGGCGCCCGGGGTCGCCCTTCAAGCCATATGTGTATGAGACCGGGTTCACCAACGGCACGCTGAAGCCGGACACCATGCTGCAGGACACACGCGCGGAGTCGCAGAAGCTCGGTGGTGTGCCGGACTTCGACGGTCAGTTCGAGGGCTCGATCACGGCTGCTCATGCGCTGGTGCATTCGCGCAACATCGCCGCCGAGCAGGCCATGCAGATCGCGGGTGTGCAGAGCGTCATCAACTTCGCGTACGGCATGGGCATCTCGCAGACTCTCACGCCTCAGGCACCCAACCTGAGCACGGCGATTGGAACGTCCGCTGTCCGGATGATCGACCACGCGTCGGCGTACGCATCATTCGCCAACGGCGGCCATAAGGTCGTGGCGCGGGGCATTGTCAACGTCACAGACGCCAATGGCAACGTGCTGCGCGACTTCGGCCAGCCGCCCAACCTCGGCGACACCATGGCTCCGGCTCAGGCATGGACCATGACCTCGATCCTGCGCAACTATGCCAAGCAGTGGAACCTGCATTTCAAGTACGACACCGCCGGCAAATCGGGCACCACCGACAACTACGTGGACGCTTGGTATATGACCTACACGCCCTCCTGGGTGGTGGCGACGTGGGTCGGGCACACGAGTTCACAGCAGGCCGAGCAGGGGATGAACCAGGTGTTCGGTACCAGCACCGGTTCCGCCATCGCGGTGCCGTTTGTCAACAGCCTGCCGCAGCCACGTGCGTTCACGCCGGTGTCCGGCGGCCTGCCGGACTGCGCGTCGAGCGATGCCGGGTTCGGTGCCGCCACCTCCGCGTGTCCGACGCCGACGCCGACGCCGACGCCGACGCCGACCCCGACAGCGACGCCGGCGCCCACGTCCACGCCACAGCCGACCCCATCGGCGTCGGTTCCACCGATCAGCCTATCGCCGGGACCGACCCCGACGATCGTGCCGGGCGCGACGCCGACCGGCTAGCAGGAGACCATCAGCGACGGTCCAGCAGCTCACGGAAGCCGCCCTGGTGGGCGGAGAGGATGTCGCGGAGGTCGAGCAGCTCGTCAGAGCTGATCGGGTCGGGAACCGACGGGATTCCCTCGCTGATGGTGGCGACCTTCTGACCGTCGTTCTCGATGATCTCGCCGTCGGTCTGGAAGATGATCTGAAGCAGGTTTTCGTCGTCGCAGGCGGCACAGGTGACGCGAACCAGGGCACGGTTGCCCTGCTGGGTGATCACCTTGATCCCACAATCGGCCATGTTGGTATTGCACACCGCGCAGCGGTAACGCTTGGCCTGGGAGCGGAGCAGTTCTGGAAGGTCCATCGGAATCCAGTATAGACCCGTGTCCGGATCGCCAAACTGCCCCCGAACGGCCGTCGCGGGCGCTGAATTGGAGCTCCAGTCCGGGGCCGCGCGATGCCCTCGGGTAGACTGAGCCCCCGCCGCTGGGGAGTGGCCAAGTGGTAAGGCAGCTGATTCTGGATCAGCCAACCGTAGGTTCGAATCCTACCTCCCCAGCCATTGTGCGCGGTCGGCTCTCACTGTCGATCCTCCGCGACGGAATTGCCCCCGTCGACAACAAGACACTGTCCCGTGATGTAGGAGGCTCCTGGCGTGCACAGGAACGCGATGGCGGCGGCGACCTCGTCGGGTCGAGCGCTGCGCCCGACGGGGCAGCGGCCGCCTTGGTCGGCCTCGAGGGGAGTCTGGCTCGCCGTGGCGACGTATCCAGGCGCAACGGCGTTGACGGTCACGCCCGACAGCGCACTGTCGACGGCGATGGCGCGTGCCAGCCCGACCATGCCGGCTTTGGCAGCGCTGTATGCCACCTCCCCTCGCATCGCCATGAGCGGCCCTGTGATGGACGCAACCATCACCACACGGCCCCAGCCACCGGCGATCATCGCCGGCAGTACGGCGCGCGTGGCCAGGTAGGCGCTGTCAAGGTTGCGAGCCAGCGCTCGGCGCCACTGCTCCGGAGACAGGTTCGCCAGGGTTCCCGACTCCGGCCCAGAACCTTCACCGGTCGCCATCACTGGGACCGCGGCGCTGGTCATGCCGGCATTGTTGACGAGCACCGTCGGCGCGCCAAGCGCGCGCGTGACCTCGGCAACCGCGCGCTGGACCTGCTCGGCGTCGGTGAGATCCGCGACCACGCCGACTGACGCGACGCCACGCTGGACGAGTTCGGCGGCGCGCGCCAGTGCGCGCTCGGTTGTTGCGCCGACGGCCACAGCGGCGCCAAGCTCCCCGAGGAGCTGCGCCGTCGAGAAACCGATCCCCTGTGACGAGCCGGCGCCGCTCACGAACGCGACGCGTCCGGTCAGGGACAACGCCTCAGGCAGCCCCTTCGTCGACGAGCCCATCAGCGGTGAGGCCTGCCGACCAGCTCCTCGACAGCGTCGCCGAAAAGCCCAGCGTGCATCTCAACGTCGTCGCGGCTGGTGTTCGGGCACATCAGCGCCATGTTGTGGAACGGCGTGATCAGCACGCCACGGTTGGCAAGGTAGAGATGAAGATACTGGTCGAGCTCATCGTCGCCCGCGGCGGCGGAGATCGTGCCGGTGCGTGGGGCGGGCGACACAAAGCGATACTCGGCGCGGGCACCGAGCTGGGTGACCGACCACGGCACGCCGGTGCGGTCGATGGTGTCCTTCACCCCGTGCGTGAACATGGTGGCGAGGTCGATCATGTGCGCGAAAGCCTCTTCCGTCAGCACCTCCTCGAGCGTCGCCCGCGTTGCCGCGGCCGACAGGGCATTCCCGGCAAGGGTTCCTCCGATCCCGCCCACGTCGATGAGGTCCGCCTCCGGATGCGCCTCGATCATCCGAGCAACCTCAGCGGTCATGCCGTACGCGCCGCTCGGAATGCCGCCGCCGATGCTCTTGCCGATGACCAGGACATCCGGATGGAGATCCCATAGGCGCGTCGCTCCGCCATGACCGGCGGAGAAGGTGTGGGTCTCGTCGATCACGAGCATTGCATTGTGACTGGTTGCCAGTTCGCGGACGCCTTCCAGGAAACCCGGTTCCGGCAGCACGATTCCGATGTTGGTCAGAGCTGGCTCGGTAAGGATGGCGGCCACGTCGTCGCGGCTCAGCTGCACCTCCACTGATTCCAGGTCGTTGAACTCCGCCACCCGCGTGGTCTCGCGAAGTGCAACCGGTGCCCCCGCGTTGCCCGCCCGCGACGTCGCCTCTCCGTCGCTGCCCGACACCGCAAAGGCCTCATCGACGGAGCCGTGATAGCAGTAGGCGAAGGTCAGGATTTTCGGCCGCCCGCTGGCCAGCCGGGCGAGCCGGATCGCCCACCGGTTGGCGTCGGTTGCGGTCAGCGTGAACGACCACAGCGGCATGCCGAACCGGCGTGCGAGCTCGGCAGCGACCCGTTGACCGTCAGCGGTGGGCAACATTGTCGTGGCGCCCCCGAACTGGCCGAGGCGCTCGGTCACGGCGTCGACCGTCGGACGCGGACTGTGCCCGGCCATCGCACCCGTGTCCCCCAAGGCAAAATCGACATACTCGTGGCCGTCGACATCCACGATTCGGTTTCCGCTGGCCTACTCGAAGTGGAGGGGAAACCCGCCACTCCACTTGGCCATCCAGGTCATGGGCACCCGTCCGAAGAGGTTATCGGCTGCTCCGAACAGTTCTGCGGACCGAGGATGTCTGGCGCCATATGAGCTTCGCTCCCTCGCCAGGAGGGACACCAGGCGGGAACGCTCGATCGCGGTCATCGGACGCACTCTGCCATTGGTCCTGGACCGGGTCAAACGGGCGAGGCTTGTCCGCCGGGGTGGTCGAGGTGGACGACGTGGCCGGATTGCCGTCGGAGCGCAGGTTCTCCTGCCGGCCGCACACGCCCACGTGCTCACCGAGGACGAGAGCGAGGGCCGCCGCCTGACCCGCCTGAGCGTAGCCGAGCCACTGGTTACCTCGGCGTCACCACAGCCACGCCGGCCTCGGTGGCGCCGTCGATGACGCGAACGTCGTACGCGACAATGCCGTCGAGCTCGGGTACGAGCTCGAGCGCCGTGGCTATGTGCAGCGCATCGAGCGAACGCAACGTCACAGGCCCCAGCATGGCCGCACGGCGAAACGTAGTCGGGGTCGGGAGTACCAGGGCTATTCGGTCGAGCAGCGCATCGACGCTGTGCGGATCCAACCCCCGAGATGAGGCAGCGCGCAGCGCCTCAGTGAGCATCAGCTGCGACGACCAGCAGTCGCGGCCAGCCGCGTACCACGCTCGCATCGACGGTGAGTGCTCCTCATGCAAAAGCAATTTCAGAAAAGCCGAGGTATCGAGATAGAACACTCAGTGGCGATCGGCGCGGAGCTCGTCGAGGACCTCTTGAGAGGGTCGCTGCCCTTCCACCGCATCCGGCAACCAATTGTCTCGTCGGATGGCCAATCGCACCCGGCCCGCTGCGACCAGTGCAGCGCTCCCAGCCGCCGCGGTCGCAGGCTGTATCACAGCGACCAGGCGTCCTCGGTCGGTCACCCCCAGCACCTCGCCGCGCTCAATCCGGCGGAGAACCGCTGAAGCCCGCTGCTGCAAGTCGCGCACCCCGATGGTCTCCATGTGCGGCAATTGTAGCACTTGCCCTTGCTGCGGGCCTTCACCGCGGGGGCAGATGCTGCGGTCTCAGCGCAGCGGACGGGGGTGCCGCTTGGAGAACCAGCAATTGGTGTCGCTTGCCTGCTTGGGGCTTACGCGGCTGGCCTCAGGAGTTGCGCAGTGAGGGCTTGGGCGAGCCAGGTTTCGTAGCGTTCCCCCGTCCAGCGTCGTCGGCCTACGAGTAGTTGGTAGACCTCGGCGCTGTTGAGTGTCCAGAGGATGTCGGTCGCTTCCTCGGCGCTGAGGTCTTTGCGCAGTCCGCCCGTGCGTTGAAGCTGCTCGATCAGGAGCCGCTGGTTGGCGTGGAACTCCTCCTGCAGTTGCCGCCAGAGGTCGCCGATCTCGGGATCGGTCGGCGCGGCGGCGCGGATGACCTCCATCAGGGCGCCCGCGCGGCCTTTCGCTGCGCGAGAGTTGCGGGCGATCAGCTGTACTTGTCGGCGGGGGTCGGGCTCGGCAATGATCTCGCGAAACCAGGGGCGCTTGGCGACCGGGACTGGTTCCTCGTCACCGCCGATCCGCCGGCTCCAGAGCGCCATCAAGAGCGAGCGCTTGTTGCCGCAGGCGAGGTACAGGGTCTTCAGCGCAACCCTGGCTTCATCGGCGATCGCCTGCACCGAGGTCGCGCTGTAGCCCTTGCGGGTGAACAGCTTGTCGGCGGCGTCGAGCAACGCTTGGCGGGTCGCCTGCGCCTGCTCGGCGCGGTGTGGGGATGCGTAGCGGCGGGTGGGCTTGACATCTGCCATTTCACTACTATAACCTAGCATTCACTATAAGTACATTGTAGTTCGCCTACGGCTACGGATGGAGGCCTCATGCCACAGCCAACTGGTCAGCTGCTCGAATACCACCGCGAACCGTCCGGCCGCTCGCCGCAGGAACGGGCGGAAACTTCCGAGCGCCGGCGCGCCGCGTGGGAGCCCGGTGAGTTCCAGCGCATCGCCTCCGCCCACGCGCTGGTCGGCGCGCTTCTCTGTCAGAGCGCCGACGTGCGGCCCGGGCAACTGGTGCTCGACGTCGCAGCCGGCACGGGCAATGCCGCGCTCGCGGCAGCGGCCCGCGGCGCCGACGTCATCGCGACCGACTTTGTGGGGGGAATGCTAGAGGTGGCCGAGCGCCGCGCGGAGGTCGAAGGGCTTACGCTGCGAACGCGTGTCGCCGACGCGCAGGCGCTCCCCTTCGAGGCTGAATCCTTCGACGTCGTGCTCTCCACCTTCGGCGCGATGTTCGCGGCCGATCAGAACCGAACCGTGGCAGAGCTGCTTCGCGTCTGTCGTTTCGGCGGGCGCATCGCGATGGCCAACTGGACCCCCGGCGGGCTCGTCGGCACCAACCTCCAGATCCTCCACACACATCTCGCCCCGACCAGCGAGGACGCCTCGACTGCCTGGGGCACCGCTCAAGGGCTGCGGGAACTGTTCGGCGAGCGCATCAGCGACCTGCGTATCACCCACCGCACCACCGACATGTGCGCGGTATCACCGCAGGCGCTGGTCGAGCTTCATCGCGAGCACCTTGCGCCGATCCGTGCCGCCTTCGCCGCGCTGCACACAGAGGGAGAGCGAGCGCAGCTCGCCGCCGAGCTGGCCGCCGACTTCGATCGCTACAACCGCGCCACTGACGGAACACTCCTCGCTGCCGCCGAGTATCTCGAAATCATCGCCACAAAAGCCTAAATGACTCTCGGGTTCCACCTGGCCGAGCGTGACACCGATCCCCCCGTGAGGGCCAGGCCCTCGCGAAGAGCACTCCGCCGCCGAAGCCGAACGTCGCTTCGCCGGCGTCCCCGTCGATCGGGCGCAATCTTGCCCGCAGCACGGCCGCGACCGCGAGGAAGAAACGCAGCCTCCGTCCGAGCTCATCGAGGAGGGGGTCACCGGCTTCCTCGTCGACGACGTCGAGGGCATGGTCGAGGCTGTCGGACGCGCCGCCGGAGTCGACTCGCAAAGCTGCGCTGACCTCGCTCGCGATCGCGTTGCGGGACACGTGATGGTCGACAGCTACATCGATCTCTACGCGCGGGTGCTCGCCGGCGCGATGCCGCCGCGACACGACGCGAGGGCGGTAGCGGCCGCCACGGGCGACCTCAAGAGCGTCGTTGCCTGACCACCTCGCTCTCGGGGCGGCGGCAGCTCCATCCATGAAGGCGTCCCGCGCACTCACGGTCAGCGATCCGGGGGTGACGGTCTTGGCGGCCGCGGATGAGGCTTCCCGCCGGTCGCCCGACGAGGCATACAGACGGCAAGCCAGACGCCAGTTCCAGACGGCGCTCGATCCCGGATGCCGCGGCGGCCAGATCGAAGTCATCGACGATCAGACTCCGGGAGGGGAGACTCGGCGTCGAAGGGCACCACACCGACACGTACGATCGAGCCGGCACTCGAAGGCGTTCCGGTCGATAACAGCTCTGGTCAAGGTGTAGAGCGGATCAGCCGGGACGGGCCCGGGAGCGACGCCGCCCCTCGTGCATTGCCTGCACCCGGCCAGGTGGGATCGCCCTTCCCTCCTCGACGAGGCCGGGCGGCAGCGCCTGCGCCTCGGGCATTTTGTTCGCCCATGGGTCGCGTTCCCCGAGGAGCCGCAGCGCGGTGAGCAGAGTGAAGTCACCGGGCCTCACCCGGTCGAGTTCGTCCCAGTCCACCGGGAACGACACGGGCGTCCCCTCGCGCAGTCGCGGGCTGTACGCGGCCACCACGGTGGCGGCACCGACCCGTGTGGCATCGACGAACACGCGGCTGCCGCGGTCCTCCTTCATGAAGGCCGTGGTGGCCAGGCTCGGATCGAGTCGCTCGGCGCGTGTTGCGAGCGCGCGTGTCGCCGCCGCCGCCTCCTCGACAGGCGCTCCGCCTGCGACGGGCACGAAGACGTGTACGCCTTTCGCGCCGCTGGTCTTGACGGCACCCTCGAGGCCGGCATCGGCGAGCGCCTGACGAACCAGCTGCGCGGCTCGTACGGCCATGGGGAAGGCGTCCGCGCTTGGCGGGTCGAGGTCGAGCACCAGGTGCGTCACACGATCGGGAGCGCTGGCGGTGGTGAGGGCTGGGTGATATTCGACGGCGCGCTGATTGGCGAACCACAGCAGGGTGCGACGGTCGTTGCACAGCGCGTACCGGACCTCGCGCTTCGAGGATTGCGCCCATGAGCTGACCCGCTCGATCCACTCGGGGGCGTAACTCGGCAGGTTCTTCTGCATGAACGCCGCCTCCCCGCGATGCACGCGGATCACCGAGAGCGCCCGGTCACGCAGCACCGGAAGCAGGCGATCCGCTACACCGTCGAGGTAGTTGACGAGGTCACGCTTGGTGGCACTCGCGCCATCGAAGAGCGGGTCGTCGAGGTTGGTCAGCGGGACGCCGCCCCGCTCATCCCCGCCAGCGCTCGGGATCATCTACGCGGCAAGTCCCTTCATCGGACGCCTCTTCCTGTCGACAGAGACTCTACCCGCCTGGTGGGATGGGCTTCCGGTTCTCCGCCGAGGGTGCGAACATATGTTCGTGGCTGCGATCCAGGAGACGATCCTCCATGCCGACCTTGACGCCTTCTACGCCTCAGTTGAGCAGCGTGACGACGCCAGGCTTCGCGAGCGGCCGCTGATCGTTGGTGGCGGAGTCGTGCTCGCAGCGAGCTACCAAGCCAAAGCTCGCGGGGTCCGAACGGCGATGGCCCTCGGGCAGGCCCGGCGCGCGTGTCCCGAGGCGACTGTGGTCCCACCACGTTTCTCAGCCTATGCCGAAGCCAGCAGAGCGGTGTTCCAAATGTTCAGGCACACGGCGCCCGTCGTCGAAGCGTTGTCGATCGACGAGGCATTCCTCGATGTCCGCGGCATGGAACGGATCGCCGGCACTCCCACGCAGATCGGAGCGCAGTTGAAGAGCGACATCCTCGAGCACGTCGGCCTCCCGATCACCGTCGGGGTCGCCCGAACCAAGTTCCTCGCCAAGGTGGCGAGTGGCGTGGCCAAGCCCGACGGTCTCCTGGTAATTCCTGCCGACGGCGAGCTCGCGTTCCTGCACCCGCTCCCCGTCGAACGCCTGTGGGGCGTCGGAGAGGTGACCGCCGGGAAGCTTCACGCGCTGGGCATCACGACCGTGGGCGAGGTTTCCCGGCTCGCGGAAGCCACACTGATCTCGATCCTTGGTACGGCGTCGGGACGTCACCTCCACGCGCTCGCGCTCAACCACGACCCCCGGCCGGTTCAGCCGGGCCGCCATCGACACTCAATCGGGTCGCAATGCGCCCTCGGCCGCAAGCCGAAGACCGCCGAAGAGATCGACGCGACCCTCCTCGCGCTCGTCGACCGTGTGATGCGGAGGATGCGCGCCGCCGGTCGGATCGGCCGGACCGTCGTTCTCCGACTGCGTTTGCACGACTTCTCGCGCGTCACGCGGTCGCACACGATGGCTCGCCCGACCGCGGAGACGCAGACGATCCTTGCCACTGTCAGGGGCCTGCTGGTCACCGCCTTGCCGCTGATCGAGCGCCAGAGCCTCACGCTCGTCGGCGTCGCCGTGAGCAGCCTTGACGACGAGGACGCAGTTCAGCTCGTCCTTCCGCTCGACCGCCACAGCGGCCGCGCCCTCGACACCGCGTTCGATGTGGTCCGCGATCGCTTCGGGTCCACCGCCATCACCCGCGCCGTGCATCTCGGGCGTGACCAGGGCCTGTCGATCCCACTCCTGCCTGACTGACAGCAGTTGCGTAGATGACGTCGTCTCTGTCGGTTAGCCCTTCGTCGTCCAAGCCCAGCAGGCGCTGACGAGCACGACTGACGCAGGCATCGCGCACTGGCGCGTCCAGGGTAGCCAGACGGCGACCCGGCGCACCGAGAGTCGTGCGCAGCGCGACGACTTGGTCAGCGGTCATCAACTGGCGCCACGGCTCAACGTGTAGGGAGACAGTGCGAAACCCGCTCGTCTCGAGCAGCCCGCTGACCTTCTCCGGCGTATCCATCAAGGCTCGGGTGGACTGCACCGGATCAGGGGGCGCCCCATGAGCGTCCAACTCCTCGTTCCAGATGTCTTCGGCGGGAAAGCTCGGCTCCGGACCCCAGGTGGTGAGCCCGATCGCGCCGCCCGGTGCGAGCACCCTCCTGACCTCCTGGAGGGCCGCGACAGGATCGGATACATGAAAGAGCATGAAGGCAAGCACTGCCACATCGAACGCTCCGGTGACCAACGGCAGGTTGGTAGCCTCTGCAACCACGAGTGGAAACCCCACCGGTGCGAGCGCAAGCATGCCGGCAGCTGGATCGACACCGACGATGACCGCTCCTGGTGAGGCCAGTCGTAGATGCGGAAGGAGAGATCCGACGCCCGTGCCGATGTCCACCACCTGTCGTGCTTTTCCCAGCGGCAGTTCGTCAAGCAGTCGACGACCTGCGGGCTGAAGCAGCGGAGCCCATAGGTCTCGATAGGCTGTCGCCGTCGCCGTGTAGTAGCTCGCGATTCGCGCCGCAGCGGTCAGCGCAGCTCGCATCGGATCAGGCAACAGATGCAGTCCACTGGCCGGTGCCGGCGAGACAATCCGCGAATCGGCCCGGATCTGCCAGGTGCGGAAAGTGGCCGCTGCTCGGAAAGATGGTGAGTGTGGCCTGGGGTAGCGCATTGCGCAGCCACGCCGCGTAACCGGCGTCGTACTCGTGGCCGGCGACGACCATGTACGGGACCCGGCGCTGCTTCAGCGTGGCCAGCCATTGGTCGATCCGCGCCTGTATGTCTGTCGCTGGCAGCTCGAGAGCCTGACGCCAGTACGCAAGCACAACGTCCTGCCGCGGATGGTGGGCGCTCAACAGCCCCTGCGCATCTCCTGAGAGTAGGTCAATGCGCATGCTTGAAAGGAGCGCGGGCCACATCTTCGAAAAACCACGTCCGATGACCGCCTCGCGATTTGCCTGGAGCATGTGCACGAAAGCGGTGTCGAGCGTTTGGTCGACGTTCACCACCCCTCGGGCGGTGTGCGAGGCTGCGAAGACAGTCGCGATGATCGCTGCGATCGAGTGGCCCACGATCACGGGTACGTCGAGCCCTGCGTCTTCGACCGCCGAGGCGACGGCCGCCGCCACCTCCTCCAGGTCGCAGGATGGTTGTGTAGGAGAACCGCCATGACCCGGCAGGTCCAGCGCGAGCACCTGCCGCCCGGGATCTCGCCGACGCAGTGCGTCTACGGCGGGTTGCCACATGCGACGGTCGAAGGTCAGCCCATGCAGCAGGACCAGCGGCGGGCGGCCGTCCGGGCGGCCCTCCAGGCTGCCGCTCAGCCGCGCTGCCCCGAACGCCGCGTGGGAGCGCCGACCGGCTGCAGAGGCCTGTCGCGGAGCCGTGTCCATGGTCGACCTCATTATCGTTACAGGAGGTCAGGGGCTGACCCGACCGGTCTGACCACCACCACCGACTATGGTCGACTGCTGATACCGTTGGCGGTATGAATGACGCCCTGGGGCTGTCCGCCGCGCTGCGTACGACCGCAGCCACCCTGACCTCAGCCGCCGCAGCCGTGGGACGGGTGCTTGAATCAGTCGCTGACGCGATCGAGCCCGAGGCCGACCCGGCCCCGCGGCCCGCGGCAGCGAGGCGAAAGGCGAGCCCGCCGTCATCGACCCCAGCGAGACCCAGGAAGTCGCCCGGGCAGGGCGCCGGGCGCACTGCGCGTGGACGCCGCTCCTCCACCTGACCCGGACCTCGGCGCGCTGGCTGCGGCTCTGCAGTCGGACACCCGTGACTCGAGCGTCTACTTTCGCGTGCTCTGTACCACGCTCGAGGAGGCGCTCCCGAAGAACACGACGGTCGAGCGTGAGCACAGCGTCTTCAAGAGGAAGCGAGTGGCTCGGAAGGTCACCGTCAACCTGGCACATGAGACGTTTGAGGCGGAGGAGTCGGCCGGCCGCCTGCTCTGCCGCCACATCCATTCGGTGCAGGGTGTCGGTGGAGGCCTTCCCTATGCCAAGGAACTGGGCACGGAGGAGTGGCTTGCCGCGCTGCTTGCCAGCGTGGCGCAAGATGCCGGCGTCAGCTCTGCAGCCGCGTCGGCGCTGCGGTCACTGACGACCTGAGACGGCGATGGGGCGAGGCTCACCTTTTAGGCGGGTTGGCCGATCCAGTTCTCCTGTTGGAGCAACGTTGTGACCTCATCCAGTGACATGTCGGCGCTGGGCAGGATGATCTCGCTGGCGGACAGGTCACCGTGGGCGAGTTGCGCGCCCGTCGACCTGACGAAGGCCGTGACCTCGGCGAGAGCTGCGTGGAAAGCTGCGTCGTCCCGTGACCTGACGGCGTCGACGAGACGGTGGTCGAAGGCGTCGAGCTGAGAACGGGCGGAGTCGGGAAGCCGGTACTGCTCGTCCCCGTGGATGCGCACCACGATGCCGGCGGCGGGCAGCGCGGCCGCTGGCTGCGGCGCGGCGAGGCCGAGCTGTGCCTTCATCGCGGCGAGCTTGGCCTGAACGTTGCTGTCCACAACAGTGGCGGTGATCTTGTCGTCGAGCGTGTTGCCGCCGCCACCGAGCAGGGGCGCGTCGAGAACGCCGCTGTCCAGGAGCGAGTCGACCGCGTCGGCGTGTGCCTGCGAGCGGGCGATCTTGTCCTGGGCGCGCTGCATCATCATGGCCGCGTCCGACGTGTGCTCGCCGATGCCGGCGAGCGTGTCGCCGGCCGAGCTCGTCGCCTTCGATGCCTCGTACGAGGCCTTGAGCGCCTCCCGCTGACTGGCGAACGCCTGCACCCTCGCTTGGTAGCGCTGAACACCCGTCTGCAGCTTGGTGACCTGTGCCGTGATGGATTGGATCTGAGGATCGAGTTGTTGACGCTGCTGGCCGAGCACCTCCGCCTGGGTCAGCGCCTGTGTGGCCAGGTCCTCCTTGCCCGACTGCATCGCCTGCTGTGCTGCTGTGTTGAGCTGGACGATGCGCTTGTCCATCTCGGCGGCCTGGTTCTCGAGGCGCTTCTGCCCCGTCGTCGCCTCGACCAGGGCGGTGCGCAGCTTCTGCTGCTGTTCGAGGAGCTGCTGGTAGGACAGGTCGATCGCCTGCGAGGGATCCTCGAGCCGGTCGAGAGCAGCGTTGCTCTTCTGCTGGAAGATGTTGCTGAAGCGTCGGAATACGCTCATGGGGTGCCTCCTTGCCGTTGGGCTCTGCGGTGAAGAGTCCGGGCCCGATTCTAGACGCGCCACTGGCCGTCGCTGCCGCGGTAGGCTGCAGCAATCCTCGTCATGTCAAGCCGTGAACCATCCGAAACCGCTGACGAGGCAGCGGGTGGGCTGCTGGAGCGCGCGAGCCAACTCGGCGCGCTGAACGAGCAGCTCGCCGCCGTTCTCGGGGATCGGCGCGGTCGCGTCGTGTTCGTCGCAGGCGAAGCCGGCGTGGGTAAGACGGTCCTCGTCCGTTGCTTCTCCAGACTTCACCGCGACGCTGTGGGTGTGCTCAGCGGCGCGTGTGACGCGCTCTTCACGCCCCGCCCGCTAGGGCCGTTCCGTGATATCGCCCCGGGCATTGGCGCCGGCTTCGAGGACCTCATCGACAGCGGCGTGAAGCCGTATCGGGTCGCGTCGACGTTGCTCGATCGTCTGGCCGATCGTGGCGCCGCGATTTTGATCGTCGAGGACGTGCACTGGGCGGACGAGGCGACCCTCGATGTGCTGCTGTTGATGGTGCGAAGGATCGAGGCCGTCCCGACGCTGATGGTTCTCACCTACCGCGACGACGGATTGGATCGCGCTCACCCCCTTCGCGTGCTCCTCGGTGGGTTGAGCTCGGCAGGCTCGGCCTCGCGCGTCAGGTTGCCGGCTCTGTCCGCAGCCGCCGTCGCTCGGCTGGCGCAGCCGCATGGAGTCGATCCGCTCGATCTCTATGAGAAGACAGCGGGCAACCCCTTCTTCGTGACCGAGGTCCTGGCGGCCAGCGACAATCGGATTCCGGAGACCATCCGCGACGCCGTTCTCGCGCGGGCGGCGCATCTCAGCATCAACGCGCGGAGAGTGCTCGAGGCAGCATCTGTGCTGCAGCCTCACGCCGAGCTGCGGCTGCTCGAGATCCTGGCGCCGCAGACCACCGACCACCTCGACGAGTGCTTGGCGTCCGGAATGTTGAAGGCCACGCCGGGGGCGACAGCATTCCGGCACGAGCTCGCGCGACTCGCCATCGAGGAGTCGCTCACACCGACTGGAAGGCGAGCGCTGCATGTGGCAGCCTTGGCCGCCCTCTCGGTTTCGCCTTCTGGGGCACCGGATGTCGCGCGGTTGGCGCATCACGCAGAGGCGGCTCACGATTCCGATGCGGTGCTTCGCTACGCACCCGCTGCGGCGGCCAGCGCCGCGGCGTCTGGTGCCCATCGTGAGGCGGCGGCTCAGTACGAAAGGGCGCTTCGGTTCGCCGGCGGCGCCGGCCCCACGACCCGCGGTGAACTTCTCGATCGCCATTCCTACGAGTGCTACGTGACCGGGCACTTCGACGCCGCCGTCGAGTCGGCCCGGAGCGCGTTGCAATGCCACCGTGAATCGAGCGACGCGCGGAGTGAAGGCAACACACTCCGCACCCTGTCGCGGCTGCTCCGGTATATGGGCAGGCCTGAGGAGGCAGCCCAGGCGGGTCAGGCGGCCGTCACGGTGCTCGAGGCCGTTGGCGAGCCGGGCCATGAGCTTGCCATGGCGTACTGCAACCTCTCCTACCTCTTCATGAGCATCGAGGATGCGGACGAAATGCACACATGGGCTTCGAAGGCCCTCTCACTGGCTGAGCTCCTGGGCGACCTGGAAGCCACGATCTACGCGCAAATCAACATCGCTTCCCTCGAGTACGTCGCCGCCTCGCCGGAAAGTGTGCCCAGGCTGGAGCGTTGTCTCAGACTGGCTACGGACGCCGGCTTGGAAGAGTACGCCGGCCGTGTGTACGTAACCCTCGTCTTCTGGGCACCACGGTCCAAAGCCCACGAGGCGGCCAGTCGCTACATGGACGATGGACTCCAGTACTGCGCTGAGCACGGGCTCGATATCTGGCGCTCGTACCTGATGGTTTCGCGCGCTCGAGCGCAGCTTGATCACGGCCACTGGGACCAGGCGATCGAGTCGGCGAGCATGATCATTCAAGATCCCTGCACATCACCGGTGACACGGGTTATCGCGCTGGCTGTGCTTGGGCTGGTCCGCGCCCGACGCGGAGACCCGGAGTGCTGGCCGCCTCTCGACGAAGCGTGGCGCCTCGCCGAGCCCACCGGCGAGCTCCAGCGAATCGAGTTGGTGGCGATGGCCAGGGCGGAGGCGGCGTGGCTCGAGGGCAATCCCGGGCTCGTCGCGTCGGCAAGCGAGGCGGCGCTCGCTCTGGCGAAGCAGAGGAGAGCGCCATGGATCGCGGCCGCGCTCGCCACCTGGCGCTGGCGCGCGGGGCTCAACGAACGTCCCCCCCCGACGCCCCACCGCCGTTTTCGGCCCAGGCCGCCGGTGACTGGGCGCGCGCCGCCGAGCTCTGGCAGGAGCTCGATTGTCCGTACGAGGCCGCCCTCTCGCTCGCCGATGCGGACGACGAGGGCGCTCTCAGGCGCGCCCTGGTCGACCTTCAGACGCTTGGCGCCCGGCCGGCCGCCGGCCTCGTGGCCCGCAAGTTGCGCGAGCGCGGTGCGCGCAGCTTCCCGCGTGGTCCCCGGCCGTCGACGCGGCGGAATGCAGCTGGACTGACCAACCGCGAACGCGAAGTGATCGCCCTGCTATCTGAGGGGCTTCAGGATCGAGAGATCGCTGAGGTGCTGTTCCTGTCGGAGAGGACGGTAGGGCATCACGTGTCGGCAATCCTGCGCAAGCTGGGGGTCAGCAGCCGGAAGCAGGCCGCACGTGAGGCGGTTCGCGTCGGCCTCATCGGTGATGGTCCAACCTCCGTTGGGGAGCCGAGCCCCCGCTGACGGCCGCAACGTGGGCGTGCCGACCTCCCGGCCGGCCCGCCCACCGGCTCACGATGAGCCTGGTGCGTTCTCAGTTGGGTTGTGGCTCGCTTACTGGCTCGCCATCTTGAGCAGGCCGAAGGTCGCGCCCTGGGGGTCGGTAAGAATTGCGAAGCGCCCGCCGGGGAAGTCCTGCGGCGCGAGCAGCTCACGAGCACCCGCACCCGTCGCCCGCTCGAATGAGCGATCGACATCGTCGACTGCGAAGTACACCAACCAATAGCTCGGTACCTGCGCCGGCACCATCGGGTTCATCTCGGTTCCGCCGGCGATGCTGGTGCCGTCCACCTGGAACTCGGTGTACGGTGGTGCACCCTCGGGCATCTCGCTGGCATGCGCTGCCCAGCCGAATACCTCGGTGTAGAAGGGAGCCGCCTTGTCGAAACCACGGGCGTTGAGCTCGGCCCATCCAAATGTGTTTAGCGCGTAAGCGTGGAACGAACGCATCACTTCCGGCTGCCATGCCGAGATGAATGCCCCCGAGGGATCTTGGAACGCAGCCATCTTGCCCTGATCGCCGACGTCGAACGGCGGCGCGACCACCGTGCCACCAGACTGACTTCACCTTGGCGGCCAGCTCATCCGCGTTCTCCGTCCCGATGTAGAGCGACCAGGCGGTGGGCGCTTCGGGCGACTGTTGCGGCCCAATCCCTGCAACCTGGCCATCATCGATTTTGGCGATCGCGTAACCGCCGTACTGAGGGTCGGGGTTGACCTCGACGTTCCACCCGAACAGCTTCGAATAGAACTCCCGCGAGCCCGCGGGATCGGAGCTCGACAGGTCGACCCAGAGCGGCTTGTTCGCAATCGCAGTGGCTTCTACCATCATTACCTCACCATTGACAGGGGCTGTGCGCAAGCCATCGAGCCGCGACCCGTGCGGCAGCGCGGGCCACTGATCTTAGATGTGCCCCTGCCGCTCTTCAAATGCTAGCGTCATGCGCGTGGGCCGGCGGCTGCCGTGGCGTGACTGATTGACTGGGCCACGACGAAACGGCGCAGGGATTGACCTCCGTGTCGACCACGTCGTCTACGCGGTGAGCGATCTCACCGCCGCCGCGGCACGATTCTCCAATGAGTTTGGGCTCGATTCGGTGGAGGGTGGACGGCATCCAGCCTGGGGCACAGCCAACCGGCTCATTCCGCTCGGCACGGGATACGTCGAGCTGACGGCAGTTGTCGATGCCGCCACGGCGGTCCGCTCTGAGTTTGGTCGGGCCGTCCACGATGCGGTCACCGAGGGAGGCCGGCTCCTCACCTGGTCTGTTGCGACAGACGACATCGAAGCGGTGGCGCGCCGGTTGAGCCTCGATGTCCTGCCCGGGTCGAGGACAAAACCCGATGGAGTGGTTCTCGCGTGGCGGCTTGCGGGCTTGGCCCACTCTCTTCGGGAGAGTGCGTTCCCTTTCTTCATCCAACGGGACTGCCGGGCTGAGCTTCATCCAGCCTTCGGCAGCGCTGCGCACCGGGTGAAATCGCCAGGGATCGCATGGGTGGAGGTGCGCGGGAACAAAGAGGCGTTGCGCAGGTGGTTGGGCGGACATGAGCTTCCGGTACGGATACGTGAAGGCGAGTCCCGCCTGTCTGCGATTGGCATCGCCACCGACCAGGGCGAGATCATCCTGAGCTAGGAGCTCAGTCGTCCTTCCACAGGTCGGAGGCTCGGGGGGTGGTTCATCGTCCTGTGATCGCCAACAGGCGCGCCTGCGTCGAGTCATCAGCCGCCTGGGTCTGTGCACCAAACACGCCGGCCGATCGCCAGTCCTCGGCGCTGCGTTGCAGCTCTGCGTAGGAGAGCTCGACCAATTCGGGGTCGAGCTGTTCGTCGCCGCCGCTCGCTCGGGCCAGGTCCCATGAGTGGATGGTGCTGTCAATCGCCATCTGCTTCGCGTATTCGACGGCGGCGACGTCGCCGAACGACAGATGAACCGTCCGCTCCGACGCGCCCGGGGCCGCGAGGGCCGCGATCGCGGCGTCTCGGGCCTCACCCAATCGCCCCAGCGGATCGTCTCCGAGGAGGTCGCCATCAAAGCGGTCGCCCACCTCGGCAACGGTCTTCCCGGCGAGCATCTCGGGCACCCACACGTACTCGCCCGCGACGTGATTCACCAGCGCCCGGATGTCCCACTCCGTGCACGGCGTCGGCGCCGACCACTGATCCTCCGAGACGCGCCTGACTCTGTCCAGGAACCCCTCGGTGGCGCGGCCGAAAGCAGCGACCTCGTCCATGGGCGGGATGATAAACGGGTGGTGGACCGCTCGCATAGCATGGACCCATGCTGACTGAGCCTCGGATGAGGGAGCGCGTCGACCGCATCACCGACAGGCGCCGCATCGCAATACTGCCGGTTCGCGGCGTCATCGGCGGGGCCGTGCGCACCGACGATCTGCTGCGCACGCTTGGCGCAGCGCGACGGAGTCCTCGCATCCGCGCGGTGTTGCTGGAGATCGATTCGCCCGGTGGCGGCGCCACGGCTTCGGAAGCTCTCCATGTCGCGGTGAAGCGCCTCGCCGCGGTCAAGCCGGTGGTCGCCTGGATTCGCGGTACCGGCGCCTCAGGGGCGTACTTCCTGGCGTGCGGCGCGACAAGGATTCTGTCGTTTCCCAGCGCGATTGTCGGTTCCATCGGTGTCATCAGCGTCCGCCCGATTGCGGTGGAAGCACTACAGCGGCTGGGAACTCGCATCGCGGTCACCAAGACGGGGACGTTCAAGGATCTCGGCGCTCCCTGGCGCGAGGTCACCGATGAGGACGCGGCGAAAGAACGCGAACTCGTCGACGCGATCTTCCGGCGCTTCGTCAGCGCCGTACGCGTTGCGCGCGGTCTCGACGAGGCAGCGACGGCGCGCGTCACCACGGGCGAGGTCTGGCTGGGCACGCAGGCGGTGGACCTCAAGCTGGTCGACGGCCTCTCCGAAGACGAGGACGCCGCGCTCGATGTCGCCCAGGATCTCGCCGGACTCCCACACCATTATGCATTGCGGCTGGGCCCGCGGCGCACGCTGCTGCAGCGCCTGGGCGTGCCGGGCGCCGGCATGGGCCCACCCGGCGAGCGCTGGGTCATCGAGCTCGAAGGCTGGCTCCGCGCCCCCCGTATGCAGGCGTGAGCCAGGGCCTCCCATCGTTGCGCGTCCCCGCGGAGGTGGCAAGCGCCGCCAGCCGGCAGCTCACGTCGTCAATGGGGTCGACGTCAACGGGTCAGTCAGCGCTGAGCGGGGCGCAGGCGTACGGCGCGCTCGGGGTTGCCCTGGTGGCCGGCTCCGACGGGGTCGCGCTCGATGGCAGTGTGAACTACGACGCGTCCAAGCTGACGCCGGACCAGCGAACGCAGCTCGGAATCTCTCCGCATGCGAACGGCAGCCTGGCCTTCGTGCCGAAGACGGCGTTTGCAATGCTGGGGCTCACCGGACTGCAGCAGACGCTGAAGAGCGTGCTCACGACAGTGGCCCCCGCCGGCTCGGCGATCGATTCAACGCTGCAGCAGTTCGGCGTCACCGGCTCCGGCGGAATCATCACTCACCTCAGCGGCGACGCGGGCATCGAGGTTGACCAGTCGCCCGGGCAGACTGTGCCCGCGGGTGCGCTGATGTTCGGCACAGACTCGACTGCTGCCGCGCAGAGCTTCCTCGACAACCTCATGTCCTCCGGCTGCCGGCAGTCCAGCTCGTGCGACGCGTCGCAGGTCACCATGCAGGTCGACCAGGGCGTGACCATTTCGTCGGTCCCGGTGTCGGGAGTGGGTGGCAGTGCCGTGGTGCCGTCGTGGGCGGTGAGCAACGGCTGGGCAATCATCGGGTCGAGCCCTGCCGAGGTGCGCGCCGTCCTCGACAGCCACGCCGCCGGATCCACCATCACCACGTCTCCCACCTACCAGGCGGTGACCAGCCACACGGGGACGAGCAACAACGGCATGTTGTACGTCGACATCCCGTCAGTGCTGAGTGCGATCCGCAAGGCACTGCCGCCCGACGCACAAACTTCGTACGACAGCACTGGCGCGCCGTACCTCAACCACTTCGGGGCGGTGGCGTTCTCCGAGCAGAACGCCTCCGACCATGTGACCTTCACCCTCTTCGTCGGGATCCGGTAACGGTCAGCGATCGCACGCTCACCGACAAAGACATTTGACAGGTTACGTAGGATCGTGTATTGTCATCACCAGCGAAGCGAATTAGCTGGTGAGGTGTGCCATGAACTGGGTAGTCGGGACCATCGTGGTTCCATCTGACGGATCGACGGCGGCAGAGGCTCAGCTCACCTCGGCTCGAGCCCTTGCGAGAGCGACCGGCGCTCGGATCGTGGTGGTGCACATCGATGAGCTTGGGGCCGGTCGCATGGGCGCACAGCCGGCGCACGCCGGTGAGGAAGGGCTTGGGGCCAACGTGAGCGCCCAAGTCGATGCCCTGCGCAGAGCGGGCGTGAGGGCCGAGTTGGAGATCAGGGCGTCGTCCGCTGAGCTTGCTCGGGCGATCGCTGATCTCGCCAGGAAGTGCAACGCCGACCTCATCGTCACCAGGAAGAGCCGGCGCAGCCCATTCTTCGGACTCGTCTTCGGCAGCGTTTCACGGCGGCTGGTTCAGCTCGCCACGTGTCCAGTGCTCGTGGTGTCCTGAGCGGAGCGCCTCACGTCTGGCCGCCGGCGAGCTCGAGGAGGTCGTCGAGGATCTCGTCCAGCTTCGCAACGCCGAGTGAGAGGTGGCCCTCCGCGGGGTAGAGGTGTGGCCGCGCGCTGCTGATGTGACCCGAGAGCCACTCGCCGTGGCCGAACGGCACCATGCGATCCTCGCCGCCCTGCCAGACCGCGATCGGTCGCGTGATCGCGTTCAACTCGAAACCCCAGGGGCGCGTGAACGCCAGGTCGTCGGCTATCCACCCCTCGATGCCGGCCGACACCGAGCGCCGAAACGTCTCGGCGAAATTCTCGGCGAATTCGCCGGTGACCGCAGCGACGTCGACGGCCGACACGAGGTCGCCCAGTGAAGCGGCGACCTCGTCCGGCTGCACGTTGGCGAGTTGGTTGGCGAAGTCGAGGATCAGTGGTCGGAGCGTCGCTTCGCCGTCGAGGGCGGCCGTGAATTCGGTTACGTTGTCGTCTCCCATCCCAGCCATCCAGTCGAGACCATCCGCCGGGTACGGAGCGACGCTCGCCAGCAACGCTGCGGCGAGACACCGGTCGGGCAGTAAGGCCGGGCACGCGGCGGCGTGTGGGCCACCACCCGACCAGCCGAGGGTGACGAACGAGCCCGCGCCGAGGCGATCGAGGATGACCTCGACGTCACTCGCGACGTCGGCAACAGACCTGCCCGGCCGCGGCGATGACGCCGCGTAGCCGGGGCGCGAGAACGTCACAGTGCGCAGCGCGCGCCGGCCGGCGGCGTCGAACAAGAGCGGCCACGGTGTGGCAGCGGTGGGCGTACCGCTGTGGAACAGGAGCGGCAGACCGTCCGTCGGGCCGGCGACAAGGGTCTCCAGCACCCTGCCGTCCGGAGTGTCCACCAGCAACCACTCATGGCCAACGGACGCTGCAGTCACGCCCGGCGACCCCCACATGCAACCATCGCTCGTCACCACATCACATTGCCGGCAGAAATCGACGCGCATGGTAGCCGCGAGTACCGGGAGTACGCGATGGACAGCAACGACGCCTTCGACCTCGTCGTCATCGGCGCGGGGACGGGCGGGTACTCAGCCGCGCTGCGCGGCGCGGAGCTGGGGCTGAGCATCGCCCTGGTCGAGCGCGCAGAGCTCGGCGGCACCTGCCTCAACCGCGGCTGCATTCCGACCAAGGCGCTGCTGCACGCCGCCGAGCTGATCGAGGGCACGCGCGAGGGCGCCGAGCGCTGGGGCATCCGCGCCACCGTTGAGGGGATCGACTATCCACAGCTGGCCGCCGCGCGCGACGACATCGTCGCCAAGAACGTGAGCGGACTCAGCAGTCATCTGCGCGGCGAGGGCGTCACCATGGTCCAGGGCGACGCCAAGCTGGTATCGCCCCGGGAGGTGGTGGTCGGCGATCGCCGTCTCTCCGCTACCAAGGCGGTGTTGCTGGCGACGGGGTCGGTGCCGGCGCCATTTCCCGGCCTCCCGGTCGACGACGCCCGCATCCTCACCTCCGATGAGGCGCTGCGTCTCGACCATGTGCCGGCGGCGGCGGTGGTGGTCGGCGCCGGCTCTGTGGGAGTCGAGTTTGCCAGCCTCTGGAATGCATTCGGCACGCACGTCACGCTCGTCGAGGCGCTGCCGACACTCCTCCCCAGCGAGGATGTCGACCTCGGCCGCGAGCTGGCCCGCGTGCTGAAACGCAAGGGACTGGACGTCCTGACGGGCGCCAAGGTGGTCGACGTCAGCGTGCGCGACAACGGTGTGCAGGTCACCATCGACAGCGGCGACGAGCAGCGCACCGTCGAGGCGGAACTCCTTCTCAGCGCCATCGGGCGCAGGCCCGTCACGGAGGGGCGCGGCTTCGAGGGGGTCGGGGTCAAGCTCGATCGCGGCTACGTCGTTCCCGCCGACTGGGACACGCTGCAGACCGATGTTGCCGGGGTCTACGCGGTCGGTGACATCCTCCCTCCGCCCTCATTGGCGCTGGCCCACGCCTCGTTCGCTGAGGGCATGCGCGTCGCTGAGCACGTGGCCGGCGCCCACCACTATCCGTTCGACTACAGCTGGGTGCCGCGGGTCACCTACTCCAGTCCGGAGGTGGCGTCTGTGGGCCTCACTGAGGAGCAGGCGCGGGCGCGCGGCGGCGAGGTGGTCGTCAACCGCATGCCGTTCAACGGTGTGGCGCGTGGACTGATGTTCGGGCAGGGCGGCTTCGTCAAGGTCGTTGCTGAGAAGGGCGGCGAGGTGCTGGGCATCCACATGATCGGCGCGCGCGTCAGCGAGTTGGTCGCCGAGGCCATGCTGATCCGCGGCTGGAGCGCTGGCCCGGACGATGTCGCCTACCTCATCCATCCTCACCCGACCCTGAGCGAGGCCGTCGGCGAGGCGCACCTGACCCTGGCAGGGCGTCGTCTACACCAGGTTGTGCTGAAGCGTGCCGATTCGCCCCGGGCCGCCGGCGCGGCGAGTTCAGCTGAGGCGGCGAATCAGGGGTAGATGCCGCGGTCCAACGTGGCTTCCGCCACCCGCTCGATGGCCTGGAAGTACGCACCGTGCCGCAGTGACACGTGGTGCACGTGCGCGTTTTCCCAGGTTTCGGAGAAGGCGCGGTGCATGACCTTTTCCAAGCGGGCGTTGATCTCGTCTTCGTCCCAGAAGAAGGACTGCAGATCCTGCACCCACTCGAAGTACGAGACGGTCACACCCCCTGCGTTGGTGACGACATCCGGCACCACTGTGATGCCTCGCTGCTCGAGGATGGCGTCGGCGTCCGGGGTGACGGGCCCGTTGGCCGCCTCGAGGATGAGCCTTGCCTGGATGCGTCCGGCATTCTCGGAGGTGATCTGGTGCTCGAGCGCCGCGGGGATCAGCACGTCCACCGGCAACTCGAGCAACTCGTCGTCGCGGATTGCGTTGCTTCCCCGGAAGGCCGAGACGGACCCAGTGCGCTCCTTGTGGGCGCTGACTGCGGCAACGTCCAGCCCTCCCGCTGCATAGATAGCGCCGCGGCTGTCAGAAACAGCGCAGACCGTGAATCCGCGCTCCGACATCAGCCGCGCCGCCATCGAGCCGGCGTTGCCGAACCCCTGGATGGCGACAGTGGTTCCTTCCGGACTGAGTCCAAGCTTGCTGCACGCTTGCAGGGCGACGAACATGACGCCGCGCCCGGTTGCAGCGAGGCGACCCTGACTGCCGCCCACCGACAGCGGTTTGCCGGTCAGCACTGCGGGGACCGAGAACCCGCGCTCCATCGAGACGGTGTCCATGATCCACGCCATCACCTTGGGGGTGGTGTTGACGTCCGGCGCGGGGATGTCGGACTCGGGCCCGATGACGATGCTGATCTCGGTGGCGTACCGCCGTGTCAGCCGCTCCAGCTCCCCCAAGCTCAATGCTTTGGGATCGACAACCACGCCGCCCTTGGCTCCGCCAAACGGCAGTCCCGCGATCGCACACTTCCAGGTCATCCACATCGCCAGCGCCTTGACCTCATCGAGCGTGACTCCCGGGTGATAGCGGATTCCCCCTTTGGCCGGACCCCTGGCCATGTTGTGCTGCACGCGATACCCCTCGAACATGCGCACCGAGCCATCATCCATCTTCACCGGGAAGCTGACGATCAGCTGTCGCTTGACCTCGCGCAGCACCACGCGCAACGCGGGGTCGAGGCCGAGCAGGTCTGACGCCTCGTCGAACTGGCGTTGGGCGTTGCGCCAGGGGTTCTCAGCGCCCACGGCCGGAGCGGAAGCCATTGCTGTCACCTCAACACCTCCGCGATGCCGCCGCGATCTCCGTCAGCTGGGCTCGCGGAGGGCAGCCTACGCCTCTGCCCAACCATCTGCCTGCGACCAAGCGCAGGTACCCCGAGTTCTCGACGTGACGCGAGACCGTCAGCCGGCTCCGGCACCGGTGGTTGCCCGCGGATCGCGACCGGCGAGGCCGAGCAGCCGGTCCTGCAGCAGCGCATCCTCCGGCACCTGCACAGCCGGTCCGTACACGCCCATGGCCCGCCAGGCCTCCATCTCCGGCACCAGCTCGTCCCACATGCCTTGCACGAGGTCGGCGGGCAATTGCGTATCGACGCCGATCCACCTGGCGATGTCATAGGCGCGGAAACCGCGAAACGAGGTGATGTGCTTCAGGTATTCCCGGGTCGGGAAGTCGCCGTAGGAGAGATGGACGACCCCGTCGGCGTCAGGCAGCTCCCTCGCTGCCGCTATGGCCGAGTCGCTGTAGGCGCGGTAGTCGACATCAGCATCCGTCTTGATGTGCTCATGGACATCACCGACCTCGGCGATGGTCTTGCCGGAGAGGACGTCGGGCACCCAGGCGGAGTCGTAGGCGTGGTAGTTGACGATCTCTCGCAGCGAGGTGTCGCCCTGTCCGCTTGTGGCGAACCAGTCCGGCTTGCGCATCTCCCACTGGTCGGGCCGGATCTGATCGATCACGTCGGCCAGCGCTTGTTCGGCCAGGATATAGACGTCGCGTTCGGCCACCGGTGCTCCTCCGTTGCTGTATGCGCGACCACTCTACCGCCCCCGCAGCAGCCCGGTCCTCGACCTGCTCACCGGCGGTGGTCGGTGCCACGGGAGGCGGCCTCGCGGTCGCCTGGGTCAGCCTGCGCGGGCGAGGCGGTCGATGACCAGACCAACCACGGGCACACCTGCGATCAGACGCCGCAGAGGACCTCGGCGGCGTAGTAGTGCATCTCCCGGGTCATGGCGCGGACGACCGGGTTGTTGCGCCCCAGGGCCTCCATCTCGCTGATCGAGGCGATGGTCAGGACAAAATCCTCCACGCCCGGTGGCGTGGCAGCAATCGCCTCGGCAACCGGCGCTGCCTCGTCGGCGCCGAGCCAGCCCATTGCGATGCCGGTCAGCTTGGAACGTAGGCCGTCGATGTCGACGTCGATACGGACCGGGACGAACTCGGTTTCCGGACGAGTTGGGAACGGTCGGGGGGCGACGCTCTGCGGGAGCAGGGTCGGGGTGCTGAACGCCATCGGCCCGAACTGGAGCCGAGGCGCGGCCACCGTGAAAGCGGCGGGGGTGTTGAACACCATTGGCCCGAACTGGAGCTTCGGCGCGACGACGTCGGCGGCGAGGTGGACGCCCTCGGGGACGGTCGCCGGCTGCCCCCACCGTGCCCGGGCCATCATCGAGGCTGCGCGCGCGACGTCCGCCGATCTGGAGCTGACCGCCTCGACCGTTTCCGTCGAGGGGGCTTCGGCCTCAATCACGACGTGGGCAGGGGCCGCGTCCGGCGCTGGCGTCGCATCCGCGCTGGCGTCGGCATCCCAAATCGCTGTGGACGGCGCCGGTCGCCGCCACCGCCCCGTTGCGATTCCTACCCAGATCACTGTAGCCACCGCCAACGGTCGAGACATCTGGAACCTCCGCACGTCGCTCACTTCTGACACGTTGAAACTGCCATTCGAGCCCGATCTTAGCATACGCATCAAACCATCTAATCGCGCCATGTCACAGGTGGCCCAGGCCGCCGGGCCTCCTACGCGGGGAGGCTCGCGAAGAGGGCGCTGAGGCGCGCATAGTTGGCGATCCACGCGTTGTTCCAATCGGCGTCGCCGGGGTTGGCGGCCGTGTTTGCGCGATGGGCCTGCGCGGCCCGGTAAAACCAGGAGAGCGCGTCCGCGGCCTGGTCACGACTCGGCGCCCTGTGGTCAGAACAGATCGCGGCCGCCTCGGCGTTGACTTTGGCCCACTCGGCTCCGTACTGCTGGTAGTAGGCGACCAGGTCGGGCGCGGTGCCGTAACGAGCGTCGCTGCCGGCCGCGACCGCCTGGGCTTCGGCAACGTCGAGCTGGGTGTCATAGGTCAGCGTTGCGTTCGCCCATGAGCAGTCCGCCGGCGACCAGGTCAACGCGGGCGCCTGGTCGCGCGGGGCGAGGACAAGGGTTCCTGGCGTCGGCGCCGAGGGTGAACTCGGCGACAGCGAGGTGTGGCCGACCATTCCATGCACCCAATCCGCTGCCTGCTGGCCCACCTGCTGAACAGCCTGCGTGGCCCGCGACACGGGGTCCGAATTTGCGTAGGTCGCGTAGCCGCCACCGGCAGCGCCGGCAAGGAGCAGCGCACAGGCGAGGCCGGCTCCCGCCAGGAACGCGAAGCGCCAGAGAACCGCCCATCCGAGGCTGAGATAGCCGCAGAGGCGATCGGTCGTCGTCGTGCTCCCCATGCAGCCCCCACGCGATCCGCAGCTGGCGGCTGCCGACCGCAATGTGTGGTCCCCAGCGGCTCAACCTCTGGATGCTCGGTCCACAGTCGGCGGCGCAACAGAGGCAAACGCGCTATCGGCAAGGGGCTCAGCCCAGCGCCGCGACAGCCCACGCCGGGCCCGAGCGGGTCGCCTAAACTGTCGCAGCCGACAATACACAGCATCAGAATCGACTACCGAGCCCGGAGGTACCCAATGCTCGCAGTGAACCTGACCGGCACCAAGGAAATCGTCGTCTACGTGGTCGTCATCGTTGTCGTCGTCATCGGTGCCGTCTGGTACTTTGGCCGCGGGCGTTCGCGCTACTAGCAGTGCTGAATGCCGACGAGGCATTGGGCGGCAACGTCGCATCATTCGGCGCAGTTCATCGCCCACCTCGTTGCTAGAATCTGCCGATGCCCGCGGCAACCGTGTGGATTCCGGCGGGGACGCGGCCCGAGCAATTGGCTTTCCTTCCCCGCGGAGTCGACGTGCGCACGGTGCCGGCGTCCGGCGACATCAGCGATCCGCCGCAACACGCCGACATCCTGATCTCTGCCTTCGACCCAAAGCGCACCATCGAGGTCCTGTCGCAGCTTCGCGACCTGCGCCTGGTGCAGACACTCAGTGCCGGCGTGGACACGCTCGTCGAGCATATCCCGTCGGGTGTCATCCTCTGCGATGCGTCAGGTGTCCACGACGCATCCGTGTCCGAATGGGTGGTGATGGCAACGATCGCGATGCGCCGGCATCTGCCCGAGTGCGTGCTGGCTCAACGCGATGCGACCTGGCAGTGGACGAGCGGCGGCGCTGACCTCGAGTCCGCCACTGTGTTGATCATCGGCTATGGGTCCATCGGTCGTGCAGTGGAGCAGCGGCTGGAGCGGTTTGGCGCCGATATTGTCCGCGTCGCTCGGCGCGCGCGCGAGGGTGTTCACGGCGTCGACGAGCTCCCGGCACTGTTGCCCGATGCCGACGTCGTGGTCATCCTCGTCCCACTGACGGCCGAAACCAATGGTATGGTCGACGCCGCCTTTATGGCGGCAATGCGACCGGGTTCCCTCCTCGTCAATGCCGCACGCGGTCCGATCGTTGATACCGCCGCGCTGCTGACCGCGCTGCGCACTGAGCACATACGTTGCGCACTCGATGTCACCGACCCTGAGCCGCTCCCTGACGGCCACCCTCTGTGGTCGGCACCCGGCGCCCTGATTACTCCGCACATCGGGGGCGCCGTTGAGGGACTGTACGAACGCGCCTGGCGCTTCGTTGGACAGCAGGTGGGCAGGTACCTCGAAGGCGAGCCGCTGCTCAACGTTGTCGAGCACGGTTACTGACGGGGTCGGAAAGAGACGGTTGTCTCCCGCGACGAGGGACGGCCTGCCCAGCCAGGCGCCCTGCCGCCGCCGGTGGGTGAAAATGGGGTTGCCTTCGTTCCCCGGCAACGCAGGGAGTGTCCCCGATCAAAACGCAGGTTCGCACCAGCAGCCGACAGCGGCATAGGGTGCCCGCACCGCTCCGGCGTGCAGCCACGGCGCTGATCGGACTGGCGGCGATCGCCGGCGTGGTGCTCTTCCTCAACCCGTCGAAGGTGGGCGGCGCCGTGGAGCACTTCGAGCTGAGGCTGTGCGCACCGATCGTGGCGCTGTCGATTCTTGCCTATGTTCTCCAGGGCATCCGCTGGCATTTCCTGCTGGCTGACGTCGGCACGACCCTGAAGCTGCGCGACACCGTCCTGGTCAACCTGGCAGGTCAGACGATCACGGCGATCGTGCCGCTCGGTGACCTGACCCGCGCCGCTTTCGCGAGCGCGGCAGGGGGTACCGACTTCGGCATCGTGGCGGCGACGGTGACCGTGCAGGAATTGTCGTACACGCTGTTGCTCATCCTGTCGGCGTTGCCGGCGATCCTCGCTCTCGGCTACGGGCTGGCGGCCGTGGTGCCGGTCGCCGTCGGCATCGCGGCGATCGTGGTCATCCTCACCGTGTCGCCAGTGTTCTGTCGTGTCCACGTCCTGGTGGGACACGTCCCGTTTCTCAAACGAGTTCTTCCCGCCATCGATGAGCTCCAGCAGCAGACAGTAGCCCTGTTGCATCGTCCCGACGCGCTGGCACTCTCGGTTCTCGACGCCGCGCGCGTGGTGGTCATGATCACCGCCTTCTGGCTGGTCGTTGAGGGTGTGGCGCCGGGACGAATCGGTTGGTGGCAGGCCGCCTTCGTGCTTGCACTGTCGACCATCGGGGGCGCCGTGAGCCTGATTCCGGGCGGAGTCGGCGCCAACGAGGCCAGCGTTGCGGCGCTGCTCATCTTCCTCAGCGTCGATTACGGGGCCGCAGGAGCCGCTGCGTTCATCCAGCGTGCCCTGGTGACCGGGCTGTCACTGATCCTTGGTTTCGCAGCCTACACAGCGATCAACCGCCGCCTCCACCTCGGGGGCATCTTTCAGCTGGTGACGCGTGTGCGCGCCCCCACGCGCGGCGGCGTTGCGAGCCCGACTTGACCGCTCGTAGTCCGGGCCTTCGCCCCGGCGCGTCGCGGGCGGGCTCCAACTCGGGCGTCATGCCATGCCGGCCGGGGAGACAACCCACGCCACCCCAATCATGGCGTCGCGCGTGACCAGCGCCGCCAGCTCCTCCTCGTCCATGCCTTCAGTACAGGGCGGACGTTCGGGCAACACCATGTAGCGCACGTCGGCGCTGGAATCCCAAACGCGGACGTCGACGTCCGCCGGCACTGTCAGTCCCATCTCGGCCAGCACTGCCCGCGGTTCCAACACGACGCGCGATCGATACGGTGCCGACTTGTACCAGCCGGGAGGCAGGCCGAGCACATCCCATGGATAGCATGAACAGAGCGTGCACACGATGACGTTGTGCACCTGCTGCGTGTTCGGCACGACAACAAGCTCGTGCATGGTGGCGGTCTCGATGCCAAGCTCGCCTAGTGTCCTGTTTCCGAGGTTCGCACATAAAATCTCGCGATGCTTGCCAGGATCTCGTCGGCTGACTTGAGCCAGACAAAGGGGTGTGGATCATCGTTGTTGGTTGCGAGGTAAAGACGAATGGCATCCTCGAGCGAGCGAGTGCTTCGGTGCGCAGCTCTTTTGATTTGGCGTGCGGTGAGGTCGGCAAACCAACGCTCCACCTGGTTGATCCACGAGGAGTAGGTGGGTGTGAAGTGAAGATGAAAGCGCGGTCGCTGCAAGAGCCAACGTTGGATCAGCGGTGTCTTGTGCGTGCCGTAGTTGTCGAGGACAAGATGAACGTCCAGATCGTCGGGAACCTCGCGGTCAATCCGATCAAGGAAACGGCGAAACTCGGGTGAGCGATGCCGACGGTGCAATTCGCCAATGACCTTGCCTGTGGCCACATCGAGAGCTGCGAACAGCGACGTGGTTCCATGGCGCCGGTAGTCATGCGTGTGCCGTTCGGCCTGCCCAGGTCGCATCGGCAGCAACGGCTGGCTGCGGTCGAGGGCTTGGATCTGGCTCTTCTCGTCAACGCAGAGTACCAAGGCTCGGTCGGGTGGATTGAGGTACAGACCAACGATGTCACGCACCTTCTCGATCAACTGGGGATCGTTGGAGAGCTTGAAGCTGTCGCTGCGGTGAGGTTGCAAGCCAAATGCGTGCCAGATCCGGTGGATGGTGGGCGCACTCAGCCCCGTGACCTCTGCCATGGAGCGAGTACTCCAGTGCGTCGCGTTACGCGGCGTCGATTCCAGCGTCTTTACCACCACGGTCTCGACCTGCTCATCGGTGACGGTGCGCGGCGCACCGCTACGCGGCTCGTCCAGGAGTCCCGCCGGCCCCCGAGCGACGAAGCGGGAGCGCCAGCGGCCCACCGTTGCGTTGGTGACCTGAAGTTCGCCGGCGACCTGCGTATTGGTGGCGCCACTCGAACAGCGGAGCACGATGCGGGAGCGCAAGGCCAGCCCCTGGGCGGTTTTGCGGCGGCGCGCCCATCGCTCCAACGTTTGTCGATCATCGGGGCTGACCGTCAGAACCGCCTTGGGACGGCCGCGAGTGGCGTGCATGCTGGGACCCTCAGTCTAGATGGACGGAGCCCCACTATTTTATCACTTACTTCGGAAACAGGACACTAGAGAGGAAGAACATGTACAAGTTTTGCGGCCACAGGTATATCCGACGGGCGCATCAAACACCACGCCTTTGACGGGGCGACGCGGATAAGAAGAATGACTTGAAGAGGTTACAAGCGCCACAACCGCTAGTGCAAATCTTCCTCGTTGGCGACCAGCGTATGCACCACAGTGGCAGTGTGGGGTCGAACAATCCGGCGCACCAGCCAATACACCCCTGCACCGAAGAGGACAACGATACCGAGCGCGGCCGTGAGACTGATGATGATGGCAAGAATCTGGGCGGCCAGCATGATGATGTCATTCATGATGTGCAGCCAGTACGCAAAACCAGCGGGGACAGCGGAAAGGTCGGTTCGATAGGTCACTACATCAGAAAAGACGGGCGTCCAGTTCGAAATGCTATTGAGGGTCGCGAGAATGGCGAAGTCGCCGGTGTCGACACTGAGCTTGTGATACTTAGCTTGCAGAACGGCGTCGGTAGTCTCACCCTCTGTGCGACCAGCCAGGAGGTCTGCGCCTGGGACCATTGGGACGGGTCGCCGTGGAGTGCAAATTCCCCCTCAGTAATGGCATCGCAGACAGCTTGAACGACCTTCGGCGTTGACGTGGGCGTTGGCGTGGGCGTGCGACGTTACTGTTGCCGATGCCGATGCCGATCCACATCCGCTGATGGCAAAAGCTCCAATGATGGTTGCCAGTGTCAGTCTCATTTGCATGTCATTCATGGCGAGGTACACCAGACTGTCACTGACACGATGAAGGGAGCAGCAAAATGAAGCTGGTTGAGTACCTGTTGCCTTGCACTACTGACACCGGCCTCACATTGCGCGAGTGTGGTGCCCCAAGGTGTAACGCTCGCCTGGGTACGGGTGGTGGTGTTGGCGCGAAAGTATTGGGTAGCAGGAACGGTGATGCTGACCGTGGCATGCTCAGTGACTTGATGCACCACGACCGGCACTGGTCTAGGTGTCGGTGCGGGAGGCTTCGGCACGCATGAGAAGTCACTCCCCAGCGGTACGAAGTTGACAGGACACGGCTTGGCAGTTGGGGCGGCCTGATATGTAGGTTGCTTCAAAAGGTGCGCACCGACTACCACAGCGCCTCCTGCTGCAGCCACACTGAAGCACCCTACAAGGACAATCGCCAGCGGTGCCATACCGGCCATGTTGATGCGGCGTCGTCTTTGCATCATTGCTATACCCTCATGATGTTGTCGTACGTGGCGCGGCCGACTTTGCCAAGCCACCACGGTTCAGATGGTCACTTTTCAGCGAAAAGCCAGCGCCTCTTGACGCCATCATTAGGAGGGCTCTCTAGGTCCAAGCGCCGCCTTGTCACGGTATCCGATCAGCATTGGTGCGCTGCCATCATGGTTGCAATGTCGTGGGATAATCGGATGAAAGAGCATCGTGAGTCGGGATTGCCCTCATGTTCGCGCGCAGTCGTCCACAATGCGTGCAATAGGGACATCGGAATCCTCGAACACCGGACACTCGTCGTCGGCTCGTACTGGTGGGTGCGATTGCATGACTATCGAGATGCGACGGAGCCATGAAGATTCGGTAACGCCGGCTGTCGTTGGCGCGTTGGTGGGAAGAGAATGCGGGCGTAGGAAGGCCATCGGACCGTGGGTGAGAACATGAACATCAGGCATATCGTCGGCGGAACAATCCTGACGATGAAGCCCGTAAATTTTCCTGGTCGCAAGTGGCTTGGGCAAGAACGCGTTATCCGTCGCGTACCTCTAGCAGGGTGTTGATTTTCGAGCCTTGAGGGGCCCT